>Ga0209426_1000106_pt1 | contig 137786 bp, 142 predicted proteins | sample Deesub1362B_J571_FD_187697 | JGI IMG/M metagenome (GOLD analysis project Ga0209426, IMG submission 187697) | Deep oceanic, basalt-hosted subsurface ecosystem from Juan de Fuca Ridge flank, Pacific Ocean, CORK Borehole 1362B_J2.571 (SPAdes)... ...
TCAGTTAGTTCCTTTACTGCCATGGGTGTATTCCTCCTTCCTTAAAGTTTTAAAACCTATAAATTATATGGAGGATACACCCTCTTTTCTTTGAATTTCAATTTTACACAGAAGATTTTACATTACCGTCTGGTTGCGTATTATTGACATGAAATTCTCATTTAGATATAATTTTTTACTCTAAAATAAAATTCAGTAAAGAATCTTTATGTTGTTGTGATAATCCAGAGTCAATTTATAAATAAGGAGGGGGTTAATAATGAATGCCTTTAAAATAGGAATATCAGGAGCATTAGGTGGTATTTTATGTATATTAGCCGATTTAGCTCAAAAGGCCGAGGCTTCTGCTGTACTTACCATAGGTCATAATTTAGGAATGTTTTTAAAAATCCCTTATGCAAATATTTTGGCTTCTGTTACTATTGTAGCTATTGCTACAGGTCTTTGTTTTATCTTTGATGTAAAGACGAAGCAAAGGGCATTCTACCTGGGTGCCAGTATTTTGGCTATTATGATGACTCTGGTTCCCTATAATCCTCCTTCAAGTTTGAGTTCTATTCCACATTCTGTAAAGGTTGAGGTGATCTTAGAGACTGAAGATAATAGACCTATTAAAGAGGTGACAGTGACGTTGCTCGATAGTAATAATAGAGAAATCATGGGAAGATCAAAATTTCAAGACAGAAGTTTTTATTTTTATCAGCCTGAGGGAGACTATATAATGCGTATAGAAGTTCCTGGCTACCGCACAGTAGAGCGGGAGCTTAAGTTAGTTGAGGGTGAAGAGATAGAACCTATAAGAATCAAATTAAACCGTAGTAAACTTCCTATATTTATTCAGAGGCTTTTGTTAAGATAAAGATCAGTTCAGAACATTCCTGCTCTTTTGTTGCTTTTTAAGTCTTCTTCGTCTTGTTTGCTTCAAAAGATTCAGGAGTTTATTGTAATAACCCCTCCAGGAGTGTTAAAATTACTGAACTCAGAAGCTTTTGAAAGGAGGCAGTATGGTAATAGGTAAGCCCCTTTTGAGTGCAGAGGAGATTCAACATAAGGTGAAAGAGTTGGCTGACAGAATAACAATGGACTATAAGAACAAAAATCTACTTGCAGTAGGAATCCTTAAAGGTGCTTTTATGTTCTTCTCGGACCTTGTGAGACATATAAGGGTGCCCATGAGTATAGATTTTATTATTGCCTCCAGTTATGTAAAGACAGATACAACTGGTGAGGTAAAGGTATACTATGACCTGCGGGCAGATGTGAGAGACAGGGATGTGCTTCTTGTTGAGGATATAGTGGATACAGGGATTACCCTGAATTTTATAAGAGAAAGGGTACTTGCCAAAGGTCCTGCATCTTTAAAGGTATGTGCCTTGTTGGATAAAAAAGACAGACGGGTAGTTGATATTCCTATAGATTACAGGGGATTTATAATACCAAACGAGTATGTAGTAGGATATGGTCTTGATTATGATGACCAATATAGAAATCTACCTTATATCTCAATATTCAAGAAGTCGGTCTGACCTGCCTCAGTCTGTAAAGATTATCAAAGCTGTGAAGGATAGAAAATTTTTGTACAGAGAAAGATGAAGGTTTTTAAAATATTTTCCTGTAGGAGGTAAGAAATGTATGAACTAATGATAGAGACTACCTTCTCTGCAGCACATCAACTCAGAGGCTACAAGGGTAAGTGTGAGATGCTTCATGGACATAACTGGAAAGTGCAGGTACATGTGGTTGCAGAGAGGTTAAATGAGATAGATATTGCAATGGATTTCCATGAACTGAAGAGATACACCAATGAGGTAATCAGTCAGCTTGATCATACCTTTTTGAACGAGGTCTTCCCCTTTACAGAGAGGAATCCCTCATCTGAGAATATTGCAAGATGGATATTTGAGTCTCTTAAGAAGAAGATTAATAATGAAAATGTGAGGGTATCTGCTGTTACAGTCTGGGAGTCAGATACAGCTTCTGCTACATACTATGAAGATTGATCTTAATGTTGCAGAGGATATGATCAAAAAGGCCAAGGTCTTGGGCGCTGACCTTGTAGAGGTATATATGGTTTCACAATCCTCTCTATCTGTAGATATTAAAGATCAGGATGTTGAAGCCCTTGAGAGTGCTACAGAGTCAGGCTATAGTGTCCGAGTTATAAAAGGTGATCGTATGGGATTTTCTTACTCCACTGAGATAAATAATTGGAAGGAGGTTGTTGAAAACGCTGTTGAGGCATCGAGATTTACAGAAGAAGACCCTTATTTAGATATCGCAGAACAGGAGCCTCTGCCTAAGGTGAATATATTTGATCCTGCAGTCTCCACAGTGAAAGAAGAGGATGCTATAGGGATGGCTATGTTAATAGAAAAGGAAGCAATGGGTGTAGATAAAAGGATAAGACGGATCAGGAAGGCATCAGCAGAATTCAGCACTCATGAGCTGGTGATTGTCAATTCCAAAGGACTGAGACAGTCTTTTAAAGGAACTCATGTTTCTGCCGAAGTCTCCCTTGCCGCAGAGGAGGGTTCAGAGGCACAGATGGGATGGGGCTTTTCAAGTAGCAGAAGACTGTCTGATATTGATTTTGGAGAAGTTGGCAGAGAAGCAGCAGAACGAGCCTTGAGGTTGCTTGGAGCTACAAGGACATTTACAACCAGAGGAGAGGTGTTGCTGGAGAATTCCGTGGTTGCAGAAATGCTGAGCGTGCTTGCACCTACACTGTCTTCAGAAAATGTGCAGAAGGGCAAATCACTACTTGTCAATAAAATAGATCAGAAAGTATTTTCAGATAAAATGAATCTTATTGATAGTGGACTTTTAGACTGGAAGACAGGGAGCCGTCCCTTTGATGCAGAAGGTGTACCAAGCAGAAAGAATGTTCTCGTTCAGGAGGGTATATTAAGGGGATATCTCTATAATCTATATACAGGCAAAAAGGAAAAAGTATCTTCCACTTCCAACGCCATCAGAGGAGGTATACACACTCCTCCCATGGTGGGTATATCCAATCTCTTTATTGAACCTTCTTCAAAAGAGTATATCAAGGGATATAATGAGCTGATTAGACAAATAAAAAAGGGTATGATTGTGACAGAGGCGATGGGTGTTCATACAGCAAATCCTATAACTGGAGAGTTCTCTATAGGAGCCACAGGATTATGGGTAGAGGATGGAGAGATAAAGCATCCTGTAAAAGAGGCCGCTATCTCAGGTACAATTCTTGAGCTCCTCAGCAGAGTTGTCTTCTACAGTGATAGATTACGATTTTATGGTAAAATAGGTGCTCCAGATATACTGTTCGAGGGTATAGATATAAGTGGCTAAGTACTCCCCATAAAAGTGGGAACTTACCATTTTAAAGGTTTTGTGAAGGAGGATACCGATGGATTACTTTTTTACTGAAGAACAGAAGATGATTAGAGACCTTGCGAGACAGATAGCAGAAGAGAAGATTGTACCTGTAAGGGCTGAACTGGATGAGAAGGAAGAATTCCCGAGGGAGATCATGGAGGTGTTGGCACAATCAGATATGTTTGGAATATTTGTGCCTGAGGAGTATGGTGGACTGGGTATGGGAGCTTTAGAGCTATGTATAGCTGTTGAAGAACTGAGCAGGGCCTGTCTTGGTATCTCTACCAGTTATGCAGCAAATGCCCTTGGTACATATCCAATACTGCTTTTTGGTACAGAAGAGCAGAAGAAGAAATATCTGCCAGACATTGCTGCTGGCAGAAAACTTGTGGCCTTTGCACTGACAGAGCCTAATGCAGGCAGTGATGCTGCAGGGATTCAGACTACTGCTAAGAAAGAAGGGGATTACTATATTCTTAATGGACTCAAGCAATGGATTACCAATGCTGGAGAGGCTGATATATATACGGTTATCGCCATCACAGACAGGGCCAAGGGTGCAAGAGGTGCAAGTGCCTTTATAGTGGAGAAGGGTATGGAGGGTTTCTCTTTTGGTAAAAAGGAGAAGAAGATGGGTATAAGGGCCTCTGTTACAAGGGAGTTAATATTTGAGAATTGCAAAGTACCGAAAGAGAATATTCTGGGTAGAGAAGGTATGGGTTTTATTGTGGCTATGAGGACACTTGATCAGTCAAGGATAGGCGTGGGAGCCCAAGGTGTAGGAGTTGCCCAAGGTGCCTTTGAGGAGGCACTCAAGTTTGCGAAGCAGAGGGTCCAGTTTGGTAAACCCATAATCAGCTTCCAGGCGGTTCAGCATATACTTGCTGATATGGCAATCCAGATAGAGGCTGCAAGAAGTCTTGTTTATTCAGTGGCAAGGTATATAGACAGTGGTGCCAAGGATATATCCAAGGTCTCAGCAATGGCAAAGGTCTTTGCCACAGATGTGGCGATGAAGGTTACCACTGATGCAGTACAGGTGATGGGAGGTGCAGGGTATATGAGGGAGTATCCAGTGGAGAAGATGATGAGGGATGCGAAGATACTGCAGATCTATGAGGGAACAAACCAAATACAAAGGAATATAATAGGTCAGGCACTAATAAAAGAGGCCACAAAGCTTACTGGATAGTTTTTCTGGAGGAGGCTAATGAGGATAATTGTATGTGTTAAACAGGTTCCGGATACTGCTGAAGTAAAAATCAATCCTGAAACCAATACACTAATAAGAGAGGGTGTTTCCAGTATTATTAATCCCTATGACATGCATGCAATAGAGGCGGGCTTACAGTTAAAGGAAAAAAAAGGAGGAACCGTAACCGTTATAACAATGGGACCACCTCAGGCTGAGGAGGCCCTAAGAGAGGCGATATCCATGGGAGTGGATGAGGCGGTGCTTTTGACTGACAGGGCCTTCGCAGGTGCAGACACCCTTGCCACATCTCGTACCCTTGCAGGAGCAATCAGGAAACTCGGTTTTGATATTGTCATATGCGGAAAACAGGCTATCGATGGTGATACAGCCCAGGTGGGGCCAGAGGTGGCAGAGTTTCTGGGAATCCCTCATGTGGCCTATGTAAAGAAGATCGAAGAGATAACAGAAGAGAAGATTGTACTTTATAGGATGATGGAGGAGGGCTATGATGTGGTTGAGGCTCCTCTACCACTGCTTATCACAGTGGTGAAGGAATTGAATGTCCCAAGGCTTCCTTCATTAAAGGGAAAGATGAGGGCAAAGAAGGCAGAGATAAAGAGGTTTACCCATAAGGATATAGGTATTGAAGAGGACAGGGTTGGGCTTAGAGGCTCTCCCACACAGGTGAAGAATATCTTTGCACCTGAGAGAAAGAAAGAGAGAAAGATACTACAGGGAAGCCCTGAGGAACAGGTTGAGTGGCTTATTGAGGAACTTAAGAAACTGAAGTGTATCTGAGGAGGTTATAAAGATGCGCATTGTGGTGGATAAACAATTATGTACAGGATGTGAGAGTTGTATTGAGTCCTGTCCTTATGATGCTATTGTTATGGAGGATGATAAGGCTTTTATCAACGAGTACTGTCAGCTGTGTAGAAACTGTCTTAGTGTATGTCCGGAGGGTGCAATAAAGGAGATAGAAGATATATATGATAGGGAGCCTCCAGATGTGGGTGAGTTCAGAGGAGTCTGGGTGTTTGCGGAGCAGAGAGAGGGCAGACTGGCAGATGTGTCACTGGAGCTGCTTGGTGTTGGCAGACGTCTTGCCGAAACCAGAAGTACAGATCTGACAGCAGTACTTTTTGGTGCTACAGACAGAGAGGCTCAAGAACTGATAAAGTGGGGTGCAGACAGGGTGCTCCATGCAGAAGACCCTTTATTTGAGTATTTCAATGATGATCCCTATGTGCATCTGCTTTCAAGACTTATACAAGAGCAGAAACCAGAGATAGTCCTTGCAGGTGCCACAGCCATAGGCAGGTCTTTTTTTCCACGAGTTGCTGCAAGGTTAAGGACAGGTCTTACTGCTGACTGCACTGGACTTGAGATTGATCCTGAGACAGGAAATCTCCTGCAGATAAGACCTGCCTTTGGAGGAAATATAATGGCCACTATCGTCTGTCCAAGACACAGACCCCAGATGGCCACAGTAAGGCCAAGGGTGATGAAAAAAGGCAGGTATGATGAGACGAGAAAGGGAGAGATACTGAAGGTACCCACGGATGGATTGAGTTCGAGGACCAGAGTAATTCAGACAGTAAAAGAGGAGACCGGAGTTTCTGTGAATCTCCAGGAGGTTGATGTGATAGTATCGGGTGGCAGAGGGGTTGGTGGCCCAGAGGGATTTAAGATGCTCCAGGAGCTGGCATCTCTACTTGGTGGTGCTGTTGGTGCCTCCAGAGCTGCTGTTGATGAGGGCTGGATCCCTTACAGTCATCAGGTAGGTCAGACAGGCAAAACAGTCTGTCCAAAGCTCTATATCGCCTGTGGTATATCAGGGGCTGTTCAGCACCTTGTGGGAATGCAGTCATCAGACACAATTGTGGCAATAAATAAGAATCCTGATGCACCTATTTTTAATGTGGCTGATTTCGGTATTATAGGAGACCTGAAGGAGATCGTACCTCTTCTTATCAAGAAGCTGAAGGAGTTAAAGGGTCAATGAGTATTGCATTTGTTTTTCCAGGACAGGGTGCCCAATATGTGGGAATGGGCAAAGCGGTTTATGAGAATTTTTCCGAGGCGAGAGAGGTCTTTGAGGAGGCTGCGGAGGTACTGGGCTACAGTGTAGCAGACCTCTGTTTCAATGGTCCGAAGGAGGAACTGAACCGTACATACAGAACCCAGCCTTGTATATTAACTGTGAGTATTGCTACCTTGAGGGTTATTCAGCAGAGGGGAATAGAGCCTGAAGTGGTTGCAGGGCATAGTCTTGGTGAGTATTCTGCACTTGTTGCTGCAGGGGTTATTGATTTCAGAGATGCGCTTCTGCTTACTGAAAAGAGGGGAAGGTTTATGCAGGATACGGTGCCCGAGGGGAGAGGGCTCATGGCTGCAATACTTGGTCTTGGAAGGGAGCAGGTGGATGAGATATGTCTTTCTGTATCTTCAGGCTATGTAGCACCTGCAAATTATAACTGTCCTGGACAAATTGTGATTGCAGGAGAGAAAGAGGCTGTAGAGGAGGCTATCTCTCTTGCAAAGGAGATGGGGGCAAAAAGGGCAGTGCCTCTTGCAGTTAGTGCGCCTTCTCACTGTGCCTTAATGATTGATGCATCTAAACGTCTGGCAGAGGAGCTAAAGAAGATTCCCTTCAGACCACCAAAAGTGCCTGTTGTAAACAATGCTGATGCCATGTTTCTGAATACAGTAGAAAGCATAAAGGCATCTCTTATAAAACAGCTCGATAGCCCTCTGCTCTGGGAGGATTCAATAAGGGTGATAATAGATGCAGGAATAAAGACCTTCTTCGAGATAGGCCCTGGCAAGGTGCTTACTGGGTTGATTAGAAGGATTGATCCCTCTGTAACAGTAAAGAATACTGATTCAGATCTCAATGATATACTGAAATAATCATTACCCCTTCGATTATGCCGTGTCTTAGAATAACCTTCCGTGACAAATGCTGTAGTATAAAACTGAGTATCTCCTCAGGTTCTACATAAAAGAGTTCTACATCTCTGGCAGATGCCTTTGTAGAGAGAAGGTCAAAGTGAAGGGCTTCCTTTGAAAGGGAGAACAGACTCTTTAAACAGTTTTTAAAGGATTCTTTTATGCCTGGTACCTTGAGATTGAAGACTCCTATTGCGAAGGTCATATCAAACTCTTCTTTGAAATGAGATTCTTCGATATCAATTGTTAAGAATCTCGCTTCAGGGTGTTTTTCTCTTGCCATATTTATAAAGTTTTTATTGATATCCACTCCTGTGTACTTGAGAGACAACCCCTTTTTCTTTAGAAATCCGTAAAAATCTCCCTTGCCACAGCCGAAGTCCAGGATACTCTTTCCACTGAGATTGCCTGCTACAGACAGAAAGGTCTCATATCTCAGCCTCTGACCCTCAGGCGTCCAGCGGAGTGACAGAGGAGAGTCACCAAATTCCTTCAGGTGCTTGTTGTAGAACTGAATCAGTTCTTTTTTCCCTAAATCATCCATTCTTAGAATCGGATGTAATATTAGATTATATCAAGGTTTCGATATTATAACACTTGATTAAAGCTGTGTTAGCTCAAAAATGAATCCTTAAAAACTTGTGGAGTTGTCTTTTGAGCTTTGTAAATATAAATCTATTTCATGAGGAAATCTTTTCTTCAAACGGACTTTTACTTTTTCTGGCCATGAGGCCTTCTTCTTTTTCTCCATCGTCCACCTCTTGTGTTTTGGTAGTTTATCAATTTACACACTTAGGTGGACTGCTCCAATATTTTATCATAACAATATCCTCATCTACTCTCTGTCTGAATAATTCAAGACGTTGATTAAGTTCTAAATCTTTGTAAGTAATCATTCCTATATCAAAAGGGAAAAGAGATGGATTCTGAGTGACAGCAGAAACTAACTGTTGCTTAAAATTTCCAGATATAAGCACCGCCTCAATTAACCATGCAGCGAGTTTTTTATCCTTAATAGACCAAGCAGCCGGTTGTTGGTAAATGCCTTTCTTTTCAGTATCACTTAGTACACCCCAATCTACAAAACAACGCAGAATGCGTCTGGTTGCCCTTGTTACTGTTTCACGGTCTCCAAACTGTTCTTTAATCCGTCGCAGTACCTGTGCTGGTGTAAAGGAACCCTGCAGTTTTAAAAGACGGCCTGCTGTTTCTGCTACAAGTCCAAAAAAGGGATATACTGTCATTGTCATTCCCCAGTGAACAGAGATACGCTCATCTATTGAAAGCCTCTTAAGATGCTTAAGTGCATCATCACGAAAAGGCCTCAAGTGTTTTGGTGGTGTTACCCAAATCTTTAGAAGAATTGATATAGCCTTCTCACGTGCCCCACGTTTTGTGTTGTGCCCAATTGATAACTGATTTTTGAGTAGCTCATCCAATAAAGATTTTATTTCCTTTTCTGTTTTACCTGAAAGAAACTGCTCTGCTGTATATTCAAGCCATTCGAGCCGAATACGCTGGCTAAAACCTACAGTTTTTTTACTCCTCACCCTGTCCTCCTTTCAAACTGAACGAAAGGAACTATCAATTCTTCTACAGTAATTCCACCATGTACTACAACTGTTTCACCTTCACTGACAAAGGCTGATCGTCCAGCAGCTAAAAGCGGAAGATAATTATCAGGCAGCCCAATATTAGGCCAATCAATTGCATCAGGAAACCTCTCCTTGGTCTGTCTTCTTAGAAGAACATCTGAATAGATTCTAACTCTCTCTCCTCTGAGATCAGCAACTGAGCCTTCAGAGGGGCAGCCACATCCTTTTGCTTCAATATTGCCATGGTCTGATGTCAAAAAGACACTGAACTCATGTTCAATAAGAAGATTGAGTAGGTCAATCATAAAACCCTGTTCAAGCCACTGCCTAACCTGATTGTACATTCCAGCAGTGCCAAGCTCCATTCCGTGCATGATTTTGTCTATCTTATCAACTATTATACCAACAACCCGTATCTTGGGATGTGAAATAATCTCTTCAACCAACTCCAGTTTGCCATCTCTGATTCCCTTCACATAACCCACTTCCACCTTTGACAACCCTTGATCAATCCAGAAACTACTCCAGTGCTCCATTTCCCGGTTTGTTGTATGAATACTTTCAGGGAAATAAATGGGTGGTTTTCCAGCAAATATTGACTGTCTGGAAACTGGGGTAATCGTAGGAATCCATGCAAAAACCGCCCTTTCACGAACTTGCAGTTCAGGAAGTTGCTGTGCAACTTTATTCCGCAATATTATCCACTGGTCAAAGGCCATACCGTCAATCAGAACTAAAGCGACTTTCCCTTTATCTGTGTGTTCAAGATTTCTTGCCATAACCTTTGGCACATGGTGTAACATAACCGGAGGTATGGGTGGTTGATTGTGAAGTCCAGTGTATCGTTTCTTAACCCAAGACTGAAAATCTCCATCTATTCTTTCCTGTAAAAATAGAAACCTCTCCTTCAGATTGTCTGATGGTCCTATTTCATAAAAAAGTGTGATCAATTCTGTCCAGCGAGGAGCAAATGAGAGCCAGTCATGGTATCTGGAATGGATAGAAGGAATTGTGGTTTCAATGCTCTTTAACAGTCTTTCCATCCGGCGTTGAGCATCTCTGGCAGGATCTATCATTAATCCTACTGAAACCCATTTATCTGAGAGTCTCTCTGCATTAGGATGTTGAACAGGACGTAATATTCCCTCTAAAAAGAGGTTGTCAATATAAACACGGATATCGTCGTGATCAAAGGGAATATCTTTTGGGCCTGAAAACCTCAGATAAGGTTCTTGCAATTCGCTTAATTTATCTACCTCACCTGCAACCATCTTATCAAGAAATATTGGCCACCGTTCCTGAAGAAAAGAGAAGAATGCCTCACGATCTGGAATGATTTGCTCAAGGGGCCAGTCATTAAATCTTTTGTTTTGGCGAATAATCTGAATAAACCTTTCATCTATAATGGAAGGAATACGCTGGCCCTTATAGTGTCGCCTAAGTAGAACTCTGAGCAGGTCAGATGGTTGATTAATCAACTCAGGAGCAATCCCAAATACATGCCTTAAAACAAAATCCTTTGTAGCATTATCACCAAGATTGTCTGGTTTATACTGTATCTGGGCTCTGTAAAGTGCATCAAGATCACTGCGGTCCAGCGATTCTACCACAGGATAACTCAGATTCGGAAAAATCTCTCCAAGATTAAATGAGAGAATTCTGCCTGCCTGTAAGAGGTCATATGGAAGGGTAGTCAGATCATTGGTTGGCACTCTAACAGCTACCACAAGCTCTGTCAGTTCACCTCTGTCCCATTTTGACCGGTATTTTGACTCATAGGAGTATCTAAAGGCTATTGGATCTTCAAATTCAAGTAGTTCAAACCCTCTTTCTCGCAATGCAGCGATAATTCCCTCCTCAGCCATTAATCCATCTGGATCAGAAACAAGTGTTAACCTTGCAACACCAGGTATAAACTCCTTCAGAATATATTCACGCCAGCTATTCATATTTTTAGACACCTTCTATACGAATTAGAAGTATAGGTACCATCTCAGGACTAATTTCAGCCATTTTCCTGATCTTTTCTTGCCAGGCTTTTTCCTGCTCTGATAGTTGTGTGAGACGGTATTGCCTGACCTGTGGTAGACCTATCCGCTCTATATTCCGCTGACGGGCCCGAAAGGCATATTCTCCTTTCTCTCGCTCTCGGGCAATCCATTCCTGATGCATCCTGAGGAGTTTTTCGTATATAGGTCTTCCATGCACTTCTGCAGCATTTACCATCCGATTAAAGATATCTGCTGATTCCTCGCCGCTCAGGTGGCTGTGTATCTTTTCCATGCCTGAAAGTATTCTTTCCCAGATATGCCGCGCTGTTGGTAAAAGAACCCTGCCATCATCGTGTAGGAAAAACGGCATTATCCTTTGTTTTTTCCAATCAATAGCCTGAATTGTTATTCTCCACAAAGACCAGAAACCATGAACATCCTCTGGAAGTCCTGTAAGTTTAACACAGGGAATTGGCTGTCCTGGTGCAAACCGAGGAAGGCTCATCACCAACCCTCTTATCCGACTATCTTCCAGTGTTAATTTCTGTGCTGAAGTAGCAACTTCGGCATCCCAGTTTGTAAATACAACCTCTTGCATTGTGTCTCCATCTGGCCAGGTAAGATTCCATACATTTCCCTGCTTCTCTGCCTTACCTCCATGAGATCTAAGATAGCTTACTGTCATATTTTCAACCCAATATGGTAGAGGATGTTCTATTAATCGTTTTGCCTCGGCAGGATCAGGATTATCTTCTGTTCCAAGACTAGCTGCACTTTCACGAATAATCTTCACCTGTTCTTTTACCTGATTTATCTTAGATTCAACTATATCTTCAACTCTTTCAGGTTGGAGAATAGATTCAATGTATAAGTCACCAAATATCCTCTCTGCCTGGGCTGAGTCAAGAACATCACCAGTTTTGTCTACTCCAAACTCCTCAAAAATTTTAGTGAGTTTTTCTTCAAGCACCTCTCTTACTCTATGCTCAACAGTTTCCTGAAGGACAAAATTTATAGCACGAACTGTATGAGTCTGTCCAATACGGTCAACACGGCCTATGCGTTGCTCAAGTCGCATTGGATTCCAGGGGATATCATAGTTAATTACCACATGACAGAACTGTAAATTCAGTCCTTCACCTCCTGCATCTGTTGAGATTAATATGCGAGCATCTCTGGAGAACGCCTCCTGAACCTTCTGACGCTCCTCCATTGTCATTGACCCATTAAGACAGACAACAGAGAAGCCTCTTTCAGTAAGAAACTCATACAACATCTCCTGTGTAGGAACAAATTCAGTAAAGACTATAATCTTAAGCTCGGGATCACCTTCTTCTTGTTGAAGTTTATAGATCCAATCAAGGAGCGTCTCAGCCTTTGCATCTGGGCCACTAAGTTCTGTCCGTTTTGCTGCTTCAAGCAATAGTTTTACCTCTTCCCTCTCGTTTTTTAAGGCTTTCAGACGTGCATTAATGAATGTATCTACCAATTGTTGGCCGTCAAGATCTGCCCACTCTTCCTCAGAAAGCATAGGAAATAAGCTGAGTTGCTCATCCGGAGCCTGAAGGATCTCAAGCCTTCTCTCAAGAGTGATGCGAATTGCCCGTGTTGAAGAAGTAACAAGTCGTTGAAAGAGGATCATTAAAAAACCGATATAGGTCTTTTTCTCCTTTAATGCCTGGTTATAGCCCTCACGAACATACTCTGTTACGGCATTGTATAGAAGTTGTTGCTCTCTGTGTCGTTCTGTCCATGAGATAGGTTCCAGCCGTATCTGTCGTGGTTTAAAAAGTGGATTTCCCTTTGCATCTATAGCCTGCCGTTTTTCTGTTCTTATAACATAGGGCTTTACTCTTTCTCTTTTTATACTCTCTGGATCAGGAAAAGTAGAAGAATCCAGCAGAGATATCAGACGGTAAAAGGACTCTGTTTTCCCTTGGTGTGGTGTAGCTGTAAGCAGTAAAAGATATGGCGCTGCTTTGGATAATGCCCTGCCAAGTTTATATCGTGCAACCTGGTCAGAGCTTCCTCCCAAACGGTGTGCTTCATCCACAATAATTAGATCCCATCCTGCGGAAATCAGGTCTTCAAATCGCTCACGATTATATTCAGCAATCTGTTCCTTTGACCATCCCCGACGCCCATCAGTTGGCTTTACAGAATCTATAGGGCATACTATCTGGTCGTATGCCTGCCATATATTTCTCTCAGGTAAAATTCTCTTGTAAACAGAAAAATCACCAGGGATGATAAGCTGAAACTCCTCATTAAAATGAGTCTTCATTTCTGCCACCCATTGAGTAACCAGACCCTTTGGAGCTACAACAAGCGTTCTCTTTACAAGCCCACGGAGTTTAAGTTCCTTCATAATGAGTCCTGCTTCTATGGTCTTACCAAGCCCTACCTCATCAGCAAGGAGATATCTAACTCTGTCTCCTGAAATTGCACGCGATAGAGTTCGAATCTGATGGGGTAGTGGAATTACCGAAGACTCTAAGGGAGCAAGCAGAATATCCTGAGTTAATGCATCAGCTATACGGGCAGCAGAGGCTATATAAACAATATAATCTCTATTGGTTATATCTAATTCTTCGAGAGGCTTTAACCTGTCGGCTCGGAGTCGTACAACAGAATCTTTCCCTGGAAGCCATACAAGGTAGAATGTATCTCCCCAGAGTGTTTGGGAGTCAATGATTTTACAAGTCTGATTATGTTCAGTACTCCAGACCCATTCGCCTGTGTTCATAGTATTTTAAATTTAAAATACTGTAAGAAAAGAATAGGATAACACCAAAGAATCATAATTGCCTTATTCTTATCTTTTTTGTGGTTACTACAGTAAACTTGTTATACAATTTAGCTCCATATTTACTAATCAGCCTTATTAAAGAAGAAGAAATTTTCTCTAATTCTTCAGCATTATAACGCAAATAAATGACACCCGTTGCACTCTCTTTATGTGCAAAAATCCATTCTCCAAAATCTCTGTCTTCAGTAATTAGTATCGCATTATGTTTTATTGCAGTATTTAGTACATCTCTATCATTTATACCAGGACAATCCTCTAATATAGATTTAATTTCAAAACCTTTCTTTCGTAGACTTTGAACAATTCTAAAATCAAGACACTCATCGGCAAGAAGTTTAAGATGCAATCACTTCCTCCTGGGATATGACATCTGCGGAATAGGAGATAGCTGCCATTATGTCTTCTTTTGTTAAGTGAGGATACGCATTAAGTAATTCATCATATGACATCCCTTCTGCAAGCTTCTTTAAGATTAGTTCTACGGTTATACGAGTGCCTTTGATTATTGGCTTACCAAGCATTATGTTGGGATCTGAAATTATCCTTTCTTTATAATGTTTTTCCATAACTATATCCACCTCCAAATTGTCGTCTAAAATAATTATACCAGTTTCCTAAATTAAAGATTTCTTCAAAGTAACACTCCTTCTTTTTCTCCAGTCATTGCCAGCAATGAAGACCTTTCAAGGGAATTTTCTATATTAACAATCACATCCCTTGTTTATTATATCATGAAGTAAGCATTAACATGTTTTAGATATTCAATCAGATTTTTTAAAATCCATGTTTTTAAGTACTGCAATTATATCACAAAAAAGTCTTCCAACTTTTGAAGATGAAAACTCATAAAATCTGATATTTCTGCATATCCTTCTGGAGGAGTATATTCAATTGAGTAATCAATAAGTTTTTGACTCCCATCTGGATATTGCACTATACTTACTCTTTTCTTGCGATTAAGATACTTAGTATCACTATCAAACATTCTACAACGACGAGTATCTGGAAAATATGACGGTGTTGTTTTTGGAGCTACCACAAGATAAGGAGTTTTCTGTATCGATTTACCAAGCTTATGTGCTTCAAAACCTTCTGATGTTGTAATAACCATTCTGTGAACTAAATGGTGTCTATACTCTCGAATGTCCTTTAACCATGAAAGATGTTTATTTATTACATTAAAAAAGTGACTATTTTTATTATTTTTCTCGACAAGTTTTATGAAAGTTCTTATTGATTCAGTGTTTACCCCTTTCAGATAATGACTACAAGCTGTAGCAATAAAGTCCACTGAACTTTTCATTGCCTCAAAAAAAGCAGCAAGTTCGTATATAAAATGATCTGCTGTTTTAAGGACTGTAATCTTAGCCTTTTCGGGAAGTTGATCATTATTTTGTATATCTGAAGATTCAACCTCATTATTGAAGTCATCTATTAACTGTTTAACTCTTTCGAGATGATAGCACACAGCTCTGTACTTTCTAAAAGCGTACATCAATATTGATTCATATCTTTCTTTCTCTTTTTCATCTAAAAAAACTGAATTTTGGCCTATGCAGGCTTGGTCCATTTTAGAAAAATAGTCTTCTAATGAATCAAATACTTTTGAGTGATTCTTCATTTTTGTTTTCATTTAGTATTTAATTCCTCAATTCTGCCATTGGTTATATCAAAGAGAAAGACCCTATCAAAATTTGAAGTATATCTAAAATTTAAAGTTTCTTCTGTTATTTTGGCTGCCGATGAAAGTTCACACACTGACACAATAAGAAGCCAAAGAGAGCTAAAACTACCTCTATAATTAGACACTTTAGTATTCTTTTTATTAATAATTTGTTGAATTCTTTCTGGAGTACAATCACATATAAAATCACCATAGGAATTGTGCCAATCGTTTTCCGTAAATTCTTCTATGCGATAAATACGAATTGCAGCAATTTCATCTGATAAAGAACCATACTCTTCGAGCTCTACAGATTCTCCAATCTCTGGGATTTTATTAAATATAAGTGATTTTAAGTTATCAGAAATTCTATCAACTAATCCTTTATTTATCTCAACACCTGCTGACCAAATAATAGATACAATGAGGGGTGGATTCTCCTCTTCCTCATACTTTCTTTTAGATTTTAAAATAATCATTTCTTTTAAACTTTCTTGAGCCTGTAAAGCTGAAGATGAAAAACCTTCTTCTTGATAGAATCTTGTGATTTCGATACCAATATCACCATGATCATTAGTGATCACTATATCAGGTTCTATTTGGGGAATGCCGATTCTTAATTTTCCGTCTGGAAAATTCGAATAATGTCTTTTAAAATAATTTGAGATGTATTCATTAAACTGTTTATGCCCAGGATTTTCTTTCATTATAACTATTCAAACCAATTTGTTCTTTTTAAATTTCTCTTTAGCTTAGCCCATTTAATAAACAAATATATCAGACATAAAAGTATTGAAACTATGACAATCGTCACAATTATATTAGTAGGTAAATATATAAATGGGTAATTCAACATCAATAATATAGTAATAGATATTATGGTAAAAAATAACAAAGTAAAGCGAAAGAAAATTTTAGAAAGTTTACCCGAAGTTTTTACCATTTCTAAATATTCCATTGCTTTAACGTACTCATCCTCTCCATTTTCTGGATTATTTGTACTAATAGATTTCTTCATACAATACTTATAAAGCTTTCTTTTGAGATTCCAAGAGTAAAAATTAATTAGACATAACAATGCAGTTGCAATAGGAATAAAATAGAGAAATGATAAGCTTCTTGTTTTTTCTAATTGGAATAAAGCGTAAAATACACCAGATGATAAAACAATAATTGTTGTCATTAAGCCAAAATACATTTTTATAGAATCATAGATCGATTCTTTTATCTTTTCGAATTCTTTTTTGTTTTGTTCTTTGTTCATTATAATTTTTTCATTAAATTTATTTTCTTCATTTCTCACTCCTTACTTCTTCTATTTAACATGTCCTTCTCTTCAAGAAATCCATCAAGCACTTTTTTCTCCTTAATCTCGTAAACTTGTACAATACAGTACAGGGGCCAGGCTATGACTGCACCAGCCTCAATGATGGCCCGTACTATGTGTTTACTGGTAAAGCAATTAATTTATCGACTACATTCATTTCTTTGTATTTTATAATCTTATTCAAAGCACAAAACATATTTAGTGACAATTGTTACTAAATCAACATATGTCTGTCGATGGCTTCAATTCTAAAGAGTTCATTAGTTTATCCTTACTTTTAAGAATGTTAAATAAAATTATGGATTCCAATATGAACTATAACGATGAATGTGTTTATAGTTAGACCACAAATCGCGAAGGCTTTCTAACAATGTAAAATCTGTCCGGTGCTTAAAATTGCGTTCTCCCCAAAGAAGCCACACTAAGGTTTGACGAGAGTTTAAATAGCGTCTCATCAAATCAGCACGAAGATAAAATAAATAAGAGCGGAATGTATCCTCATCGCTTTTAAATTCTCGATATATTGTAGCAATGCGTCCCTCAAGATCGTAGAGATCCCATTCACCTCGACGATTACATAAACTTAATTGCTCGCAAAGTGCAGGGGCAGGAACAATTATCCCACTTACTTGGTTGAGTGCGCTGTGGTATCTCTCCCAAGCAAATCTATACACAGGCACCTCTACAGGAATTCCTCCAGACAGCCCCTGTTTACCAGCATGCCGTGCAAAGGCTTCTCTAATGTCACGCCTTGCCTTGCCATTCGATTCTCGAATGGTTTTCCCGAAATGTAGTGACCATGGAATTTCACCTGCATAAGTATAATATTCTTCTAATGGTTCTGGAATTTCCATGTTGCCTGGATACTCAACCGCTTTGAAAGTTGCTAACAGATTCTCTACTTGGTCGTGTTCCACGAGCAAGCCTCGTAGAAACGTAAATATCATCCTATCGTCATTTTTGGAAGACTGTTCGATGTAACCATCCAAAAGCACCCATGGACCAGGTTGGTCGTCTACCTCTTCAGGGTATAACAAATGTTTGTAATTTGGTGTGGGGCCATCCGTGATCCACGACCGAGGTTCGGCAGGAGCTTCAGTGAATAAATCAGGTAGCGTAGGTTGCCATATGCGTGGACGTCCTGGGAAACTGGGATCAATATCAACTTCGGGTGGGCGTCTGTCAACTCGCCACTCTGGCAAAGCACCTTTATTGAGTCTAATTCCATACATCTCGAAATAAGCAATCCAAGAATATTTCTTACCATACCGGTCTGTTTTCGGATTCCCCCGTCTTTCAGCCTCCCATGAGGCAGTACCAATCTCCCTATCTATCTCAGCAAACTGACTTGACTTATACCCCAATTGCACAATTCTATATTCAATCTGGCGCCGAACCTCGCGGTATATGGGATTATCAAAGTCATAGTTATGTCTGTCGGGAATTAGCCCGCCTATGGTATAATTTCCAAAATCCATGCGTATGGTACCTTCAGCCTCAGTTAGGTCATTATCATCTATTTCGCTTGGTGTTGGAAATGGCGAAGGAATATGATTGAATGGTGGTTTTAGGTAATCCTGCTTTTCATCTGATATACATCCCGGCACGACGCGATTGGCTAAATCTATCACACCAAGAGCATAGTCCCTCATTAAGACATGGTGCGTGGAATGCGGAGCTCCAGGGACAAACATCTCGTCTATTAGTATGTTTGCAAAGCCAGGTAGTTCTTTACGTAACTGATCACCTCGAGGATCTGCCCAGAGCGTCATCGCCACCCCATAGCATGCTGCAAGCATGCGTTCAGGAACATAGGGATCGTTTATATCAAGCGAGTTGAGTGTCATTTCAAACAGAGCTTTAGGATCACGGCAGCCAAACCAATATAAGGCACGCGTGGCGTGATCACGTAGCAGACGGACTGTGCTTGTGAGGATCCACATCACCCACCATGCCCGAAGCTGATCTCGTTGATTTAGTGACTGATCCGACTGCCAGTGCTTCTCCAACCGTTTTATATCTTTAAGTACTTCTTCTTGCCTGCGGCGGATCCATTCTGTCCATCGGAGATCTCGCTCTGCCATCGACATTGAACGAAGAACTTCATCCAAGAATTCCATATTGAGGGGATGTGATTGGGCTGCACGGGTACTCCAGAGCCGATCAAAAAGATCACGACGATCCATTGGTGCAGCTGCCACAAGATTAGCCAACTGTCTCACTGTCTCACTATCAAGATACTCTTTATCCAGCCAAGCTGCCTCATAAAGAGCCTTAGTTCGCAGCGGCTCATCCAATAAAGGCCAAAGTTGTCGTCTGTACATCCGACGAGGTGCAAGTCCTACCAGTGCACGGAATATGTCACTTGCAAGAGGATGACGTTGATCAAAGTCCCCTGTTAATGCTGAAATTGTGTCTGGGTTACGTATCCAAGATTCGAAATTGGTTCTTCCGTAAGTATCAAGCAGTGCATCTGCTATGAGGTGTCCTGCTAATGCATCATACATTATGGAAATGTGATTACCACTAAGCCGGTGGTCAGATACTTTGATAAGTACGCCTTCCTGCTCTAAAGCCCGTACAATACTTTTATCCCAGGAACGTTGGTTGTCTTCAAGGACTCGTCGAAGTTCCTCGATATTAAGGCTCCGGGATCTTGCATCCCACAAACATTGTCCGATCTTGCTAAGCGCAGTGCGAACATCCGATTCATAGTAACGCCAAGCACGGGATGATAATTCTGCTATGCGCTCCGCGACCAGATCGAGGTATCTCTCAAACAGGGAGGTAAGCGATCCTGGCATGGCTTCGACACCTACGGTCCGATTGCGTTTGGGATTTGTCACTTCACAAAACATCCGCAGTTTTAAAGGATGTTGTAGCAGTCTCCATGGCAACTTTGCATCTCTTGAATCGATCCGATAATATTGGAAATACCGCCGCACAGCATCAACGGTGTTTTGCTCAAAACCAGGAATCTCCAGTCGTTCAACTTCATCGGGTAGTGCCTCTTTAACAAAATCTGGACGTAGAGTGCATACAACCAACACATATTGATATTGATCCAATAATGTACTCAACGAGGCAAGCTGACCCTTCCAGTCACGAGGATCTTCTGCTTCGTTCAAGCCATCAATAACGATAGGTAATCGCCGACCGGCACGCTGACCGGCAGCATCAACAGCTTCAACTAATGCCTCAAAGCTTTGCAACGGCCTTCCATGAATGACAATTCTCTTAGCAAGTTCATTAAGGGTTCCTCCAGATGCCAAATTGCTTCCATGTAGTAGAATGCCAGCAGGCCGTTTATCAGTAGGAGCAGTGAGTTGAGCAGCTAAATGTGTTTTGCCGCATCCCCAATCCGCGACGACTGCAATCAGTCGTTTATTCAGAGAATTAAGAAGATCATCTATGAGTCGATATGCATCGTAAATATAGGCCACCATATTGGTAACTGACAGAACAACTGGATAACGTCCAGATCTCAATCGACGGAGTAAGACTTTCCACGTTGGATTAGGGCTACTTCTGTTGGTAAGTGCTTGCCGGACAACCTCATAATCTCCTCTCGCCAGAGTAGTATATATCTGGGTCAAAAAGTTTGCGATGCTATCAGCAGCTTTGGCTAATTTATTAACCTCTTCGCCAAGATTTGCTGGTAAATCTGACAGCTCATTCCTGATAGCTGTTGCACCAGCCTGAAGCCGACTTGCAACCTCGGTCAGTTCGGACCAAGCTTCCTCCTCCCCCAATATACGCCGAAGCGAGCGTTCAGCATCCACAACTTGGTGTACCTCGGGAAGCCATCTTCGCCTGATGGGGGCAACCGATTCATTATGCTTTTCGCTGAGCAATTCCGGCGTTAGAACAAGTTCTCCGAAATATGTGCCGCGAAGGATTTCTGCAGGTCCACTTAGATATTCTTCAATCTCTGTGAGTGTCCAGAGGTGTAACCTCATGTCTGTTTCTATGTTGTAAAACCATTCTTGAACACTTTTTGTTAGTGGATATTTTGTCCAAAGTACCCAATCGGTCAACCCTGGAAGAAATTTTTCCGTTTTCCGGATAGCATCCTCAATATCTTTTCGCCTGCTTGTTCCGATAGGCCGTCCACTCGGTAGGTCGTACCATTTACATTGCCAGCCATACCACCGTCCTGGTTCACCGAGAGGACACGATGAATGTAACTTCAAATGAAACTCAACACCTGGTTGATTGGCTAAAGCACGAAAATCACCGAATTGTCCATAATGGCGGCGAATGATCGCTCGACACAACAATTCAAAGTTCCTTGCTTTATCACCAGGTAATTCTACAAACTTTTCCCAATTCACTTCCGGCATGATTCCATCCCTCCTGCGATAAGAAGATCATCGTCCGTATCCAGTATCTGGATAGTCATGAGCCGAATATACTTTTACTCGAGCACCTTTATCAAGCAAAACCTTCAGAAATGCTGACACATCTATTTCATCAGTGGTTATAACAACTTTGTTGCTTTCAACACTAACGCGAACATCGTAAAGAAACTGCTCCAGTTCTGCCGGAGCAAGACTATATACATTTACTGATCTTAAAAGTTCCGATATCGCATCTGTAAAGCGGTCCTGTGGAACTGTGTTTTCTTGATCCATGTCTGCATCGTTAGCCACCTGTTCAATAAGTTTGTCAATCACCCTTTTGGCTTCTTCAGCATCACGGACTTCCTTGAATTCTCCAATCATTACAAGGTTCATGGAATGCTCTGAGCCATACCCTTTCCAAATTTTCATGAGATTACCTCCTATAAATGTTCAAGCATGTTCAAAGCATGCAATACCCCTTCTGGACCAATAGTTACACCATTTTCATCAAATGACGAGCGTTTGATGACACCTGTAGAATCAATATGTGCATACGCCCGAAGTCCAGTTTCATGCCTGAATGCCGTGCATACAGTAAAGCCCTCGCTCGCCACTTCACTTATGCTTATTGGAATTCCTCCTTGATACGAATTTACCCATTCACGTAATTTTTGCATAGTTTGCCTATCAATCCCCCTTCGGCCCCGTACAGGTTGTTCAGGTATTAGCAAAAGTTCTGATGCACCATATTCAGTTGCGACTGTAACTGCCGCATCCAAATCAGGCAGGGTAAGTTTGTTGACAAGGTAGTTGATACCAAATGGAGCAATATCTCGGATCAGCTCAAATCGATTCAGTAACGAGGCGAAACGCCTTTTGCGAATTTTCTCATATGTAGCCCCTACACCATCCATGCTCACGCGAATGAAGTGGACATTCCCCTTTAAAGCAGCAACGAGCCGATTATCTATATAGTGTCCGTGTGTTGTGAATGTCACGGCTAAGTCAGTGTTCTGGGCAGCGTATCTGCACACATTTGGCAACTCATGGTACAGCGTTGGCTCACCTCCTCCAAAGCCAATACCAATACAACCACTTGCATCAAGCTCATTTAACCAAGTGAGCAAACGCTTAACATCAAGCTTGGCTGGATATTTTGGAGCAAAACAATGTGGACAGTCGAGGTCACATGCGTTCGTTAGCGCGATCGAGACATGGCGTGGCGCTGTAGCCCATAACTTTTGGGGTATTTTGATCTCATCGATAAGAATGTTTATCCCTGTATCACGATTGAAAAGAAGAATGCCGTCTGGCCCCATTCGTATTTTGAACTGACGTTGCATTCTTTATAAATTAACTTCATTTAGTTTTTTGCGACTCAATTGTGTGGTTACTCTCCCCCCATTCTTGTTACTGCCTGATCATACCACATCAGCAACTTTGGGTCTTCCTGTAATACTGATTCTGGAATTTTGCGGGCTACGGAGATGATAGTGGCGTAGTCACGCTCCTGCCAGGCTTTTTTGAAGCCAGCGCGGACGGCTTCAAGGCGGAAGACCTTCAGTCGCTTTTGTTTAGACTGTTTATACTCTTCAAACTCCCGCAGTAATGCCTTCTCACGCAGTTTTTCTAAGTCTGATGCCTTATTAGGGTCAGGCACATACCAGCGGTCTTTTGCACGGGTTATGAGTTTCTGGTTTTGGGTTCTGAGTTGGCCGTTTTCTTCAGTGGCACGGCCTGTGGCTAATTCTTCCTCTATGGTTTTTCTGAGTTCAGCACTCTGGTGCATCCAGGAGACAATTTGTTGTGGAATGGGGCCTTTGCCATCGTACCGGAGAAAGTTCTGTTCTAAAAGTTCCAAAAGTTCCAGAGGTTTTTCATGCTTTTGCCAGCCGCTGATTTCTTTTAAGAACTGTGGATGTAGTTCCTGAAATGTCTGTGGTTTCTTTGTGAGTTGCTGCTTAAGCCACTGGATAGCAGATGATTCGTCTTTTATCCAGATTTCTAACTGTAGAACCTCTTTAGTTTTCAATCGTCTCTTATCATATTCTGCCACCTGTTCAGGCAGAAAATACATACCATCTCGTTCCGGAAATCGCTGAGCAAGCCCTGCATAGAACTCAGCCGCAGACATTGGCACAGTCACACCACGCTGAACATGGAAGGCAACCATGCGGTCGTAGAGGAGATAGTTTTGCCTTTCGGCAACTATCTCCAGTTTTGAGTTCAGTGTTCCTGGTTCTTGATTAGATTTTGAACCTGAAACTCCGAACCCTGAACCCCGAACCACAACAGTAGGCAGTTGCCTCAAATGAGTACGGATAAAGTCCCATACCCCTTCTTCAGTACCAGCACTCAGTTTGAATCTCTCCTCAAGTCCGCCATTGGGTTTGTAGGCGGAGATAATGAGGTCCTGTTTAACAGCACCTCCACTTGTTACTTGCTTAAAGGTTCCCAAACCTTTATCTAAAGTCCTTACGTCTGCTACTACAAATCCTGCATGTTGTAATGCTTCTTGAATCGCATTCCAAATAATGTTCTTAGAATTGTGAAATTCAACAGTCATCCATCGTCCGGGTTTAAGAATACGAAAATATTCCTTGAAACATAGAGTCATTAATTCTTTATATTCAAATAACCCTTTACCTTGAACTTTGTTTTCTATTGCCTCGCTTTTATTGTTAGTATATACCTTTAGCCATGCCTCCCAAAGAAAATTAAGTTCCGAGTACATCAGGTTCCCCCCGAAAGGAGGATCGGTAAAGATATAATCAATAGAATTGTCTTTCATATCAACAATATCAGTTGAATTTGTAAAAATAAATGACCTACCAACCACTTCAGAATAGGCTTTAACCATACGGCTTATCTTATTTGTGTAAGCATTAAAAATATTGGCTTCAGAAATTTGTGAACCAACATACAGCGTGCCACTTAGAGGGTTGTATGGAAAGGAAACTCCAGGTCTATAGCGATTTAATCTGGATATATTAATAAGTTGACTATTGAACATAAGAAGGATTTGTGGAATCTTACAATGTTTTCGAATTGCTCCCAACACCCACAAATTCCTCTTTGTATAAAAATGGTGTACATGAGTTAGGCCGATGTCATCGTTGCGTCGGGATTCTTCGCCTTCCGGCATCCTGTCAGTCGGAAACCAATAAGGGATGTCCATTTGTTCTATCTTTTCAATCAACGCAAGGTCAAAGGCATCGGGTGTCTTTTCAAAGCGCTTTTTCTCAACACTGTAATTAATAAGCACAGGTACCTGCTTTGCCTGACGAATAGTCTTGCCTATGGCTTTATCGTATTTTGTTACCCATGCTCGTTCCATTCTCTGTTTAGTAAGCACTGCATCACAATGTGGGCATGGAAATTCCTTATGAACCTTGCCTGCTGCTTTATCCACAGCTACATCCCAGAAGATAATCTCATTGGTGCATTCAGGGCAGACAAACACATCAGACCAGACAGTGTAGTTGATTTTGCCCAATGTAACGGTAGGGGTTTTGAGTTCTGGGTTGTGGGTTTTGAGTTCTGGGTTCTGGGTTTTGAGTTGGTTTATGAAATTTCTGCATTCTTCAGGGCTTTTACATCTCATAAGATCTTTTGCCAATTGTTCAACCTCTTCATCCTTTAACCCCTGAACCCTGAACCCCGAACCCTGAACTTCCCTTGCCAGCGTGGCATACATCCATCCGCACTCCTCTTCCACCTCCTTGAGAATCCTCTTTGCCTCACGCTCAAATTCCTCTACATCAACAGGTGTGTTGTAGTTGTAGGCAATAAAGGTAGCCGCAGGTGAAAGGTCATTAAGTATTGCATACCGTGCACCAAGTCTGGAAAAGGGCTTCCAAACTGTTTTGCCATTTTCGTCGGTTTCCTGCTGGTAGATGATTCCTTTGTCATCAACCCTGTAGCCAAGTGACTCTACAGCCTTACGGTCACCACAGAGTTGTGCAGCAACACCAGTCATCCCTGTCCCACAAAAGCCATCAAACACCAAATCTCCTGGCTCGGTATAATGCAGTATGTACCGCATGATCGCCTTATGAGGAACCTTGGTGTGGTAGGAATGGGCATTATAGATTGGATCGTTCTTTCCCTCGCTAACATCTGCAGCAAAGGGCTCACGCTGATAGGGTTCCTGGTTCTGGGTTGTGGGTTCCTGGTTGGAAGAATCCCGAATCCTGAATTCTGAACCCTGAACTTTAAACTCTGAACCCTGAACTACCGATTTTTGCTCCTGCAAATGACAGATAAAATCAACAATGAATGGGTTTGGACAGGCAGTGTAGTAAGGTGGGTCGGAGAGTCTCAGGATGTCTTCAATTTCACCATGAGGAAAACCAACCTGATCTTTCCAGAGCTGGAGCAGGTCTTTGTCCCGCTCCTGACGATGCTCTGCCCACATACGCTCAGCCAGTTCACGCAGGCGTTTTTCATCTCCCATGGGCCACTTTTTAATTGACTTCATCTTCTCAACAGCATCTTCTACTGTAGTAAAGGGCACGCCACCAAGTTTCTCATGAAGTTCCTCCAGCCCTTCACGCAGTTTTGTAAGAAAATACTCCCGCCTCGCCTCATCATTCTCGAAGGTCATACCAAGGCAGTAAATAAATTCTTTGTGTTCAGGGTTCTGAGTTTTGAGTTTTGAGTGGAATAGGAGGTCTTGTTTCATTTGTATTTTGCTCCTTTATATTCGGATGTTGATAGATAGCGAATAAAACCACCGATTAAATTACCGGTTAGTTCTGCAAGACTGTAAAGTTGTTGAAATTGTTCTTTTGTGATGTGACCTGCATCCAAAGCTATGTAGAGTTGGGACTGTAGTTCTGACACAGAACCTTTAGCCACTGAAAGAAACTGTATGAATTCTCTATTACCTCCACGACCAAATCCTTCAGCTATATTCGACATAACTGACATTGCAGCACGGCGTATTTGATCGCGAAGGCTAAAATCTCTGACAAAAGATTCTTGATTTGTGACACGGTATATTTCTCTCGTCAGATCACGAGCCTTTTGCCAAGCTTCAATATCCTCAAACTTCTCTATTTTTGACATGATATTTCCAGAACAAAGAACCCCGAACTATGAACCCAGAACCCTCTATGAGTCTTTTCAAAAAGATGATCCTGACCTGATGGGTCCCTGAACAAGCGTTTCATTTTTATAGTTAACCCCTTTCCTGTTTAATCTATCTAACTAATAGAATGACCAAGTTGCCTATCCCTCTCAAGAACTTGGTCAGTGATCAAGCTAAAATTATTCATATATAGATTTTTGCCATTTATTGTGTCGCTATTTTGTATAAATGACATAACGACCAACCTCACCTACCGCTATGTAGTGCCAGCAGAATAGCAGTCAGGTGTTGCGTCTTGTTATGTGTTGTCTTTGTTCATATTCATAACTGGGATATATCTAACTCATCAACAAATGTATTTAGTAGATATTTTTGATATTCATTTTGGGGCTTGTTGATTTCTTTAATAACATTTGCCCATGAACTTTTGAGACTTACCTTTTTGTAAAAATTTATCACCTCTTTCTTTGCTGGAAAAGCCCAATTGTCCGAGGATTGCATCATAACCTCAAATAATGTTAACCAAATAAGCCAATATTTATCATCTTCAAATTCAGAAATTATGCGTTCAAGTAGTGGGTTACTGTTTGGTGTCAGAAATTTACAATAACTAAGTAGCCCTATTCTTAAAGTGTGAATATGATGTTCTATTACAAATTTATTATTTGAATTTGATTTTGCGAGTTTTATTGCAATCTCTATTAATTCAGTCACCTCGTTTTTTTGCTCCTCATATTCCTTATTTAAATCCAAAAACCAGAGAGCATCAAAGTATCTGTAATTTGACCAAAAAGTAAATGTTGAATTTTCATAAAGAATACTCTTAATCTCTGCGTTCCAATTGAACACTTGCTCATTCTTATTTTGGGGATCCGCAATCAATAGCCGCGCTCCTTTAATCTTGCTTTCCATTTTCGCAGAATGTACAAGAGCCGGGCTAATAATAAAATTTTTAGAAAGATTAGGTGCTTCCACTCGATTTTGTATGTCAACCATTCCGTATGAAATGCCGCCACGCGGTAAAAGGAAATATTTTGATAAGTCAAAGTCATACGCATTATTTTTCTTCAAACACTCCCTATATATTTCAGTAATCACATTTACCAATAGAGCAGGATTATTTGAATAAGCTAAAAGGCTATCTGAAAATAAAATACCTTTTACTTCTTTGTTTTTTTTAATGATTCTATAGGTAATATTGTAAAAATCATTTAATATTTCTTTTGAACGAGTTGGATTATTAGCCACCATCTGACTAAAACCCAACAAATCAATAAACGCTAAAGCCTGCATGCTTTGTCTCCTATTTATTCACCATAACATTCTATATTACATTTACCCCTCACTCCAAAACTATCCTGACCTTTTGAGGTTCTTTGCCTCTTATCTGTTCGTTTAGATATTCCTCAAAACGTCGTTTCATCTCCTCTGGAGCCACTGGAGACCCTCCAGAAAGCAGGGCAGACTTGAGATCGTCTATCTTAATAGTTACTTTTATAAGCCCTGAAAGCACTTCTTTTAAAGCCTGGATAAAGTTTTGAGAAAGATTATCAGGAAGTTGACGACTATTTATAAAGGATTCAATTAGTTTTCTCTGTTTTGGTTTAAGGAGCTCAAGATTTTGACGAACTGTTGGATCATCAAGATTTAGCAGTAATGTTTTGATCCAGCTATCAAGTAGTTTATCCAATTCGGAATCAAGGCCATTAAGGACAATGGCTGCAGGAACAGAGATATCCTCTGCATTAGGCATAAATTGACAGTGTGGACAAACTGGTGAATCATCAAGATCCTTATCAGTAAGTGCAAAGCAACTCTTCAAGCCAGCAAGTTTTTCTTGAAAGTCTTTGAGGTGTTGAACAGGCATCAGTTCAATTGTAGAAAGCTTGTTGAGAATGTTGAGCCTTTCGTCTTTCAACAATTCACTTTTACGCCTGTCTTCATTCACTCCAAGGCGTGCCTTTTTATGCAGGTTAAGATATACCTGTTTGTATCTCTTTTTGAGATCTGTAAGATCATTTATAATCTTTTGATAGAAGGAACTGGATATCCGTTTCGTTTGTTTTGAAATTTTTTCCAGCATCTTCTCCCGTGTTGTTTTTATCCGATCTGTCAGGACATGTTCTGGAGGCAAGATCGCCTCTGCACTGGAAAGATATGATGATAGAGGCCCCAGGTGGTCAACTATCTCTTGCAGAGATTTAATTTCACCAAGGGCTTTCAGGCCATCTTTGTGTCTGTTAATCTCCTGAACAGTATAACGAAAATTCTTGAGTTTACCGGGTGTATTATAGACCTGAAGAGACTCCAAAAAAGTCTTGGTTTTTTTAAGTTGTTCAAGAAGTTTTTGAGATTCTTGATCTGATAATAAATCCTTCCCCCAGAGCTTCAATTCCTGTTGCAATGTCTGCTGCGCATGAAGAACATCCTCTACCAGTTTTGATATTATTGTCTGTAGTTGTTGTATAGGTTCATCCTTACCCTGAGTGATGAGTTGTGCCATGCCTGGTGTGAGACCAAGCAGTTCGAAGAGTGCCTTTAGTGCTGGCAGATTCCAGTCGCGTGGTTGTTCTATGTGTTTGAAGTTGACAAGTTCATCGAGAGATATTTTATAGAGTTCCTGGATAGTTGAGGCATCAATCTTTTTGCTTGTAACTGAAAGGACTATATCACCTGAATATACCAGCGCGCCAAGCACAACAACAATCAGTTCTGGCTCAAGACGATAGTTGGTGGGTGCCATATACTCAACACCAGATTCATCCTGGATAATTTCAGACCTGTTTACAACCTGTCCGTGTCCTTTATGTTTAAGGATTTCAAGTATATATTGGGCATACCTGGATTTATAGGGATCAATTTTTTCTCCATCTAATAGTTCTAATGCATCAAGAATGGCTGTTGCCTGTCTGGTTCTTATTCCATTGGCAAGTGTTTTTAGGGCATCCTGAACTGCCTGTGACAGGTTCTGAGAGGTAATGGGTATTGAAAAATATGGATATTCAGGTGCCTTTTCTGCAAAGTATTCTTTAAGACAAATTCCTGCTATTGTATTTATCAGGTCTCTGAAATTAATGCGTTCATTAGGGGATAAGCCAGAAAGTTCTCTAATTGAATGACCTTTAGCCCATTCAATCAATGTTTTCTTTCGTCCCTGATAGGTAACTTCAAATACCGAAGTCATATGTTCACGGAGCCAGGTAACTAATTGACGAAGGAAGTGGTTTGCCTTTGCCTCGTAAGTGGATTTGGAATGACCAGAGGATGTTGAGGCCAGATCAAGGGCTGCTGCATAGTTTTTAAGGGTAGTGTGAAAGGCTTCATCGGCTCCTTTCAGGTAAAAGAAGACCTCATCGGCTCTTTTTTCATCTTTAAAATGTGGTGGGTCATAGGGCTGGATAAAATACAGATAGAACTCACGAGGTGGAACAGCGGTAGATCGCTCATTAGGTGAGCCGAAGAACAGATAACCAAGGCGAAATGCTTTACGCTCTGGCCACTGAAGTTCGTGTTGCCAGATGCGATAACCAGTAACATAGGTCTGGTCTGTACACTCCATCACACGTTTAAGAGCCTCATAATAGTAGCGATCAAGTTGTGAAGGATCAAGGGTCTCAGCACGTTTTTCAATGAGTGCGTCGTAATCCTCTGTCTTTTTCAGGTCAAGATAATACTGCTGATTGTCAGGATTAAAGGAAATAAATTGACCGCTTACTGTCTTATGTATCTCACGGAGAACTGTTTCTACCAGTGTTAGAAGATCATCAGCAGGTTCTCCCCCAAGGTCCTCTATGCCTGGTTGATAAAGACATAGTGTGTCTCTTAGTTCTTCTGCGGTGGCGCCAATATTAGAATAAATGTCCCCTGTTGTTAGACGATGTACGGATAGGGCGTGTATAATTCTCAGTGCCATAGGTTTATAAGCAGGTCTGGTGAATGCCTGTTCAATGCGGGATTCAAGCACCTGGCTACAGTCTATAACTGCCTTTATATCAGGCACAGCACGAAAGGAGGGATTTCCCTTTAGCGTGTTCCAGTATGTATCGTAGGCAATGAGGCCAGGGTATTCTTCCGGCACATTCTGGTCTAACAATTTTTTCATTTCATTGGATAGTGTTTTAAGAACCTCGCGTTTTTCAATAACTGTTACCCTTTCAAAGGTATCTATATAATCAGGATGTACAGGAAAGAGATTTACAAATTCATCCATACGTTCGTTCATGTTGCCATAGAATTTTGCAAAGGGTGTGAGATACTCTCTTATCTTTGCCTGTTGCTCTCTATTCTTTTTAAGCAAACGCTCTGAGACAACAAACTTTACATCCTTGCGGGCAATAAGGATCTGTTCAAATCTGTCTTTTACACGCCTAATACTGTCAGATACAAAAGAGAACCTGGGACTGTCAAAAATAGCCTCCTGAACACCGGCGATGAAACGGAAACGGAGGTCTTTACATACCTCCCCAATCTCTCTTAGGAAATTCAGATCAAGTATGAGCTCCTGATCTTTCCTTGTTCGGAGATAATCCAGAAGTTCATCCACCACAAGTAAAAGCCCGTGGTCAGGATACTTATCATGAAAAGCAGCCATCATGTCTTCAAATGCAGGCTTATTGCTGGGGATTTTACTGATTGGAGGGAAATTATATTCTACTCCCATAAGGCTCAGGCGTTCCTCAAGCACTCCTGTCAGAATTTCTCGCAGAGACATTGTGGTAGCACCAATTTCTGTGCGGATTACCTTAAATTTACCTGCTATTGTTGCTGCAGCTTCTGCAACAGTGGAGTTGGTAAGATCATCAACAAGTTCTGCATGTTCTGCAATAGAAGATATTACTGACATAAGATGAGATTTACCTGTGCCATAGTTTCCAACTACTAAGAGCGCTTTATTGTCTGTTGGTTGTTCAAACTGAAGTTGAGGAAATACTATTGCAGTGAGTCTTTCTGCCATCTCCTCAGAGATTACATAGGTGCGGACGAGCTCCTTTGCCCTCGCCTTTTCATCAGCATGACGAAGTTCTATTACTGTCTCAATAGGCTCAAATTGTATTAGGTCTTTATATTTCATCTCTATCTGTTAAAGAATCAGGACTTACAACCAGAAAATCTGTCACAGGATATCGCTTATATTCTACATGACCTGGCTCTGCATAAATCAAATGATTTTTCTCTATCTTTCCATTCCACATTGCCACAATAGTTTTATTCCGTGAAAGGCCCTGAAGCAGACGTAGTGGATCCTGTTTTAGTGATACATCAAAGAGTATTTCTATATTATCAAGGAGAACAATATCGTTATCAATCTCGCTAATCATATCTTTCAGTATATAGGGAACGCGTAGTGCACGTTGCTGCTTTGCAAGATCAAGAAGTCGTTCTGAAAGATGTAGATTAATATTTATTATTGGCAGATTGAGCTGTTTACTAACATCCTGTAGAGCTTCGGTTTTACCTGCACCTGATGGGGCCACAACTAAAACTAGACGATAGTATAGAGCACATGCTTGCTTGATTGCGTTTATTATCTGTTGAGATAGAGGCTCTATCAGAACTTTGTCCTCTCTCCTAATATGAGTTTATCTTCCAACAGAGTTAATCCTATCAAATACACCCTCAACATAATTAAAATTACACAACAAGGATTTCTCTGTCAACATTACCCTCTTCCTCATTATGGAAGGTTTGCTCAGGAAGTCTTTTTGTCGTTGCTCTTAGTTTGTTCTTTCTGAGGGTAAAATTCTTCCATTGCCTGTCATCTAGTAATGTTTGGTGTAGTCTTAACCCTCTAAGAGAACTTCTATACTATAGATGCTATAAACCCTCGGCTATGTACTTCGATATGCACACCTTACACCATCCCACAAAAAACACGCCGTTGTAGTTCTCAGTTAGGCTATAAATTTAGACTCCAGTCAAGTTCACACAAACCTCACAATAAGAACAACGGTGAGGACACGAATGATATGTTAAATGAAAATTATGAAGCCACCTAATGGAGTCGAACCTCCAACACGTTGATTACGAATCAAAAAAGAAATTTATATTTCCTACAATTTACTGAATTATGTAATTTGTTGAAATTATAAGATTTCTTGCCTATATTTTTAACAAATTTTACTTTTTATTTTTAGAGACTTAAGCCACAGATCTAATGCGGAGGCTTGACACTCAAGGCATACAGTAAGGTATGATAGATAAATGGCCTGATAAAGACAGGTGTTTATCCAATCTGTATCTATTTTTGTAAGATTCTTCCGGGAAGTAACAGAAAATTCTTTTTAGATAGAGGGACAAGAGGAGGACAAATGGCCGGCCACAGTAAATGGGCCCAGATAAAGCATAAAAAGGCTGTAGTTGATGCGAGGAGGGGGAAGCTCTTTTCCAAACTTGCAAGGGAGATATCAGTCGCAGCAAAGCTTGGTGGTGGTGACCCTTCTATGAATCCAAGACTGAGGGTTGCGATAGAGAAGGCAAAGAGTGCGAATATGCCACAGGAGAATATAAAGAGGGCAATACAGAAGGGTACAGGTGAGTTACCAGGCACCTCTTATGAAGAGGTTTTTTATGAGGGTTATGGGCCTGGAGGGGTGGCCCTTATGATACATGCCCTTACTGATAACAAAAACAGGACTGTTGCTGAACTGAGACATCTTTTAAGTAAACACGGTGGTAGCCTTGGTGAAGCAGGCTGTGTTTCCTGGATTTTTGAAAAGAAGGGTTATATTCTGGTAAATAAGACAGATATTGATGAAGACACACTGATGGGTATTGTGATTGATGCAGGTGCAGAGGACCTCCGGAATGATCCCAAAGAGGACAATTACGAAGTGATTACTTCTTTGGAGGACTTTCAGAAAGTAAAGGATGCGATTGTGGCCGCTGGGATTACACCCCAGGCTGCAGAGATAACAATGTTACCAAAGAGCTATATAAAGATAGAAGGGGAGACAGCAGAGAAGATGATAAAACTAATGGAAGTCCTTGAAGACCATGATGATGTCCAGAATGTGTATGCAAATTTTGATATGCCAGAAGAAATCATGGCTAAGGCAGAAGTATGAACAGTCCTGCTAAGGAAGGCTTGTTTAAAGGGGGACTGGGGGTTTTAATTATATTCTGTTATTGCCTTTTTTATCCTGCTATTGTCTCTGCCTTAACTCCAGAAGAAAAGATAAATATAAAGGTATACAGAGAAGCAAGCCCTTCAGTAGTTAATATAACCACCACAACACTGATCAGAGATTTCTTCTCTATATATCCTCAACGAGGGGCAGGTTCTGGTTCTATAATTGATCCAAGGGGTTATATCCTGACTAATTACCATGTGGTTGAAGGGGCACAGCAGATAACAGTTACAATGTTTGATGGAAGGAAATATCCTGCCGTCTTTGTTGGTGCAGACCCTGATAATGATATTGCCATAATAAAGATTAAACCTGACAGACCTCTCAAGCCCTTAAAACTTGGTGATTCAGATACACTGCAGGTCGGTCAGAAGGTGTTTGCGATCGGAAATCCCTTTGGCCTGAACTCTACCCTTACCACAGGTATAATCAGTGCTTTAGGAAGACCCCTTACCACGGAGGAGGGTAGAGTTATAGAGAATGTGATACAGACAGATGCCCCTATCAATCCTGGCAACTCTGGTGGTCCACTGCTTAATACCTCAGGTGAGATGATAGGAATAAATACTGCCATCTTTACTCCTTCTGGTGGTAATATTGGGATCGGGTTTGCCATTCCAGTGAATACTGCAAAGGAGCTTATTCCTGATCTGATAAAGTACGGGAAAGTCCGCAGACCATGGCTTGGAATAGTGGGTGTGCCTCTCTGGCCTGATCTGGCAAGGGCATTAAGGATTCCTGTAGAGGAGGGGATTCTTGTTTCAGAGGTGATCAGGGGCAGTCCTGCAGATAAGGCAGGTATAAGAGGAGGCAGTATACCAGTAGAGATCAGTGGTACCATTGTGTATCTTGGAGGGGATATTATTGTTGAAATAAATAATAGAAAGGTAACATCTATGGAGGAAATAAAAAAGGCTATAAAGGGACTCAGGGAAGGTAGTCGGGTAAAAGTGGTTGTTATGAGGGGGGACAGATTACTGAAGCTCTCTGTGGAGGTAATGTTGAGATGAAGAGACCTCTCTGGATTGTGGTGCTTGCAGCAGGACTGGGCACGAGGATGCGTTCAGGTATTCCAAAGGTTCTTCACAGGTTAAATGGCCGTCCAATGCTTCAATGGGTTCTTGATGCTGCAGAGAAGTTACACCCTGAGAAGGTTGTTGTGGTCTGTAACAGATCAAATATTGGACCTATCCAGAATGCTATGTCTCAGAATAGAGTAGAATTTGTTATCCAGTCAAGACCTCTTGGTACAGCCCATGCCCTTCTTTCAGCCAAAAGACTTATTGATGAATTCAGTGGGGATATCCTTGTGCTCAATGGGGATACACCCCTGATAAGCCCTGATACCTTAAAAAGGTTTTTGCAGAGACACAGGAGGGCAAAAAACTCTTTAAGTATTCTCTCCTTTGAGATAGATAATCCCTCTGGTTATGGCAGGATTATCAGGGATAGTGCTGGAAATCCTATAATGATAAAGGAAGAGACAGACCTTACTGAAGAGGAGTCTCAGATTAGAGAGGTTAACAGTGGGATTTATCTAATGGGCCAATCAGCCTTTAAGCTTTTGAGAAGAATTAAAAAGAACAGCAGAAAGGGAGAGTACTATCTTACAGATATACTTGCCCTTGCCACTAAGAAAGGACTCAGATGTGGTGTATACAAGATGGGTGATGAAGTGGAGTTTATAGGGATCAATACAAAGGAGGAACTCCAGAAGGCACAGAGGCTTATGAGGCAGAAGATAGTAAGGGTATGGTTACAGAAGGATGTGGAAATGATGGATGAGCAGAGGGTCTATATAGGACCTGATGTAACTATTGGTGAGGGAACATATATCTATCCTGATGTCTATATTGAAGGTAAGACCTCCATAGGTAGAAACTGTATTATATATCCCAATGTAAGAATCGTGGATTGTAAGATTAATGATAATGTAACCATAAGAGAGTGCTCATCACTTGAGGAATCAGTAGTTGAGTCAAAAGCCACAGTTGGTCCTTTTGCCAGATTGAGGCCAGGTACATTCTTGAAAAAGGGGGCGAAGATTGGTAACTTTGTTGAAGTGAAGAACTCTCTTGTGGGAGAAGGTACAAAGGCTTTGCATCTTAGCTATATTGGGGATGCGGAGATAGGAAGGAATGTAAACATTGGTGCAGGAACAATAACATGTAACTATGATGGTATAAGAAAGAACAGAACAATTATTGAAGATAATGTTTTCATAGGGAGTGATACACAGCTTATTGCTCCTGTAAAGGTGAAGAGGGGTGCCTATGTGGGAGCAGGTTCCACAATAACCAAGGAAGTACCAGAAGGTGCTTTGGCCCTTAGCCGGACAGAACAGTGTAATATAGAAGGTTGGGTCAAAAAGAGGTTTAAAAAGAAGAGGAAGAGTTAAATGTGTGGCATCATTGGTTATACAGGCAAGGATGACGCCTTAGAAATTGTTATAGAAGGCTTAAGACACTTAGAGTATCGGGGCTATGACTCTGCAGGTGTGGCCTTCTTTAATGGTACAGGATTTGATATTATGAGGTGTAAGGGCAAGATAAGAGACCTTGAGGTACATCTGTCTGATATTAAAACAACCTCGTCCATAGCAATTGGCCACACCCGGTGGGCCACTCATGGTATTCCCTCAGATCATAATGCACATCCCCATAGTTCTGATACAGTAGTGCTTGTTCATAATGGAATTATTGAGAATTATATGGACCTGAAGGGAGAACTTATCTCCCTGGGATATCAATTTACTTCAGAGACAGATACTGAGGTTATTGCTCATCTTATTGATCTATATCATAAGGAGAAGGATTTTGAGGAGTCTGTGAGACTGGCTCTGAAAAGACTTAGGGGGGCTTTTGCCTTAGTTATGTTATCAAAGAGGTATCCCCATATGATGATAGGTGTTAGAAAGGACAGCCCTCTTGTGTTTGGTATTGGTGATGATGGTTATTATCTTGCATCTGATGTGCCGGCCTTTATGCAGAGAACCCGAAGAGTGATATTCCTCGAGGATGGTGAAATGGTGATAGTCACATCTGAAGGTTACAGGATAACCAATTTTGATGGTGTGCCTTTAGAGAAAGAGGTTCAGCAGATCAACTGGTCTCCAACAATGGCTGACAAGGGCGGGTATAAACATTTTATGCTGAAAGAGATACATGAGCAGCCGAGGGCTATAGCCGATACCATTATGGGAAGGATTAACTACAATACAATGAGTGTAAAGACTGAGGAGTTCATGTTGGCTACGGATACTTTAAGAAGTATTAAAAGGATCTTTATAGTAGCCTGCGGTACATCCTGGCATGCAGCCCTTGCAGGTAAGTATATGATAGAGCAGCTTGCAAGAGTTCCTGTTGAGGTAGATCTTGCCTCAGAGTTCCGGTATAGATTACCAATAATAGAGGAAGGAGATCTATTTATAGCCATAACCCAGTCAGGTGAGACAGCAGATACTCTTGCTGCTCAGAGAGAGGCAAAAAGACTTGGAGCCAAAACGCTTAGTATATGTAATGTACTTGGAGCAACCTCTGCAAGAGAGGCTGATGCTGTGTTCTATACACACTCTGGGCCTGAGATAGGAGTGGCCTCTACAAAGGCCTTCACCTCACAACTTGTGTCCCTCTATCTTTTCAGTATAGCACTGGCAGAGGCAAGAGAGAAACTGGGTAGAGACAGATGCAGAACCCTGATTGATGACCTCCTTAAGATACCAGAGAAGGTGGAGTGGATCCTGAAAAGAGAAGAAGAGATAGAACGCTTAGCAAAGATATACAGTAATGTTAAGAACTTTCTCTACCTGGGTAGAGGAATACTTTATCCAATAGCACTGGAGGGTGCCCTCAAGTTGAAAGAGATATCCTATATTCATGCAGAAGGGTACGCTGCGGGAGAGATGAAGCATGGACCTATTGCACTTGTGGATGAATACTTACCTTCGGTTTTTCTGGTACAGGCAGGTGAGTTAAGGAAGAAAGTTCTCTCAAATATAGAAGAAATAAAAACGAGAGGTGGAAAGATTATTGTTCTTAAGAGTTCGGCAGTAGTTGACCCTCTGCCAGAAGTGGACAATATCATTGAGGTGCCTGAGACGAATGAGTACTTAGAGCCAGTATTGATGGTGGTGCCACTACAACTGTTGGCTTATTATATAGGGGTTAGGAGGGGGTATGACGTGGATCAGCCGAGAAATCTTGCTAAAAGCGTGACTGTGGAGTAAAGAGGTTGGTATGGCTTTGAAAAAACAATAACAATTATCGTAAAATAATAAGGAGAGGGCGATGAGTAAAGATGACCTAATTGAATGCCTCAATCCTCAACAGAAAGAGGCTATCCTTTACACACAAGGTCCACTTCTCGTACTTGCAGGTGCTGGAAGTGGAAAGACAAGAGTTATAGCTCACAAATATGCCTATCTAACAAAAGAAGAGAAACTCTCCCCTGATTCTATCCTGACTGTAACCTTCACCAATAAGGCAGCAAATGAGATGAAAGAGAGAATTTCGGCACTGTTGGAGAAAAGCCTCAACAGTTGCTGGATAGGTACTTTTCATTCTCAATGTTGTAGGATTCTACGTAGAGAGATTAAGGCACTTGGGTATAAACCAGACTTTATTATTTATGATGAAGATGACAGAGAATCCCTCATAAGGCATATCTTGAGAGAGCTTAATATCTATGAGGCCCTCTACAAAGGTGTTGCATCCCGTATAAGTAACCTTAAAGCAGCACTGGTAACTCCAGAGGAGTTTCTGTCCACTGGAGATGGATTCAGTTTTGATGAAAAGCTTGCCAAGGTATATATAAGATATCAGGATGAACTGAAAAGGTGTAATGCCCTTGATTATGATGACCTTATAATGCTTACTGTCCGATTATTCAGAGAGTTTCCAGAGGTACTTGAGAGATACCAAAGGGAGTTTAGATATATACTGATAGATGAGTTTCAAGATACCAATACAGCCCAGTATGAGCTTATAAAGTTGCTCGCCGCTGCTCATAGGATGATTTCTGCAGTAGGGGATGATGACCAGAGTATATATAAATTCAGAGGGGCAGAGGTAAAGAATATTCATAAGTTTGAGAAGGATTTTCCTGATGTGAAAGTGGTCAAGCTAGAGCAGAACTACAGGAGTACCCAGAACATACTTAATGTTTCTGGTTCAGTGATTGCGAAGAATCCCTTGAGAAAGGAGAAAAGGCTTTGGACAGAGAGAGACAAGGGGGAAAAGGTATTCTTTTACTGGTTGCAGACTGAAGAGGATGAGGCAAAATATGTAGCAAAGAATATAAGGGATGTATATCTAAAGGGGGATTACTCCTATGGCGATATCGCAATTCTCTTCAGGATAAACCTCCAGTCAAGGGCTTTAGAAGAGGCCCTTAGAAAGGAACGTATACCTTACAGGATTGTAGGTGGTACAAGCTTTTATGAGAGAAAAGAGATTAAAGACCTCATCGCCTATCTCAGACTTATCCAGAATCCTCATGACAATGTGAGTCTGAGGAGGATTATAAATGTTCCTTCCAGAGGAATTGGGGTATCCACACTCACAAAGATTGAACAGGAATCCAAGAAAAAGGGTATAAGTCTCTATGAGGCTATAAAGAATATATGTGCCAAAAAGAGTTCATCTCAGTCTGTGGTAGAAAGGCTAAAGTCTCTTCTTGGCTTGATAGATGAGTTGAAAAAGAGGAAAAAAAGTTCTGTCTCCGAAATTCTCAAGGCTGTTCTGGATTTGACAGGATATGCAGACTCTCTTGAAGAGGACAGAATCCAGAATATAGCAGAACTTCTCGCCTCTACAGAGAATGTAAGATTAGAGGAATTCTTAGAGAATGTATCCCTTATCACGAAACTCGATGATGAATGTTCTCCAGACAGTGTATCTCTCATGACTATACATATGGCAAAGGGGCTTGAGTTTCCTGTAGTATTTATTGTAGGACTGGAAGAAGGGTTGATGCCTTATTTTAAGGCACTGAAGAACGAGGAAGACCTTTCAGAGGAGAGGAGACTTTTTTATGTGGGTATGACCCGTGCAAAAGATCTCCTGTTTCTTACAGGTGTAAAAAAGAGGCGGGTGTTCTCAAAACTCCAAGAACAGGAACCCTCAAGATTCCTGAGAGATATCCCAAGACAGTATTGTTGCTGGATAGAGAAGACTCCTTGTAGGATCACAACCACTGATAATGGACATAAGAGACTGAAGACCTTTAAGGTTACCACACCCTATAAAACAGGTTGCAGAGTAAGACATCCAAAATGGGGGGTAGGGGTTATAAGGGAGTGTTATGGTGAGGGGGATGACATGAAGGTATGTGTAAACTTTCCGAAGGTAGGTCTTAAGAGGCTTGCACTGAAATATGCACAACTTGAGAGGTTGTAGCTTATGAAGATCACCCTTAAAGAGGTAGAGCATATAGCAAGGCTTGCAAGGCTTAAACTAACAGAAGAGGAAAAGATACTCTATTCAGAACAACTTAGTAAGATTTTGGACTATATAGAGAAACTGAATGAGCTTGATACAACTGATGTAGAACCTACCAGTCATGTTCTGCCTATAAAGAATGTTTTTCGTGAAGATACCCCAGAGCCTTCCCTTTCAACAGACGAGGCGCTTAAGAACGCCCCACAAAGGGCAGGTCCATATTATAGGGTACCCCGGATTATTGAGTAGAAATGTTCAGGTGCGTTCTTTGCTCCAAAATACACATGGCAAAGGTGACAGAGTGTCAGCCTCATTATGAGGGCAGTATTACAGTGGATGAGGAACTTATTGAGGCTGCTGGTATGCATCCCTATGAACAGGTTCATGTGAGCAACTTTAGTAATGGTGAACGTTTTATAACCTATCTCATTCCTGGCAAGAGGGGGAGCAGAGAGATTATTCTGAATGGCCCTACTGCAAGGCTGGCACTGCCTGGTGACAGAATAATAATCTTCTCATACGGATGGATAGAGGAGGAGAGATTGAAAGGTCATAAGACCAGGATACTTATAATGGATGAAGAAAACAATATTCAGTCAATCAGAGAGGTCTAAGTGGAACTCAAGAGTGAGAGGGTATTGATGAGGGGGAATGAAGTTATTGCAGAGGCAGCCATACAGGCAGGTTGCCGTTTTTATGCAGGATACCCCATTACTCCCCAGAATGAGATTCCTGAGTATATGGCTAAAAGAATGCCAGAAGTAGGGGGGGTATTTATTCAGGCAGAGAGTGAGCTTGCAGCAATAAACATGGTTTATGGTGCTTCAGCAGCAGGAGCACGTGCCATGACTTCATCCTCTTCACCGGGTATTAGTCTCAAGCAGGAAGGTATATCCTTTTTGGTTGGAGCAGAGCTTCCTGCTGTTATTGTTAATATGCAACGTGGAGGCCCTGGACTGGGAAATATCTCAGGTAGTCAGCAGGACTATTTTCAGGCAGTAAAGGGCGGAGGACATGGAGACTACCGTATGCTGGTCTATGCACCTTTCAGTCACCAAGAGCTGTGGGATCTAACTATGAAGGCCTTTGATAAGGCAGATCTTTACAGAAATCCTGTAATGATTCTAAGTGACGGTATCCTTGGGCAGATGATGGAGCCCTTTGTGCCTACAGCCTATGAACCAGGTACACTTCCCCCAAAGGACTGGATTCTGGATGGATGTGAGGGGCGGGAACCAAGAGTGATTAAATCTCTCTATATGGGTGAGGGTGAGCTTGAACAGAAGAACTTGGGATTCAAGCAGAAGTATGATAGGATGAAGGCATCTGAGGTGCTTTATGAGGAACACTTTATGGAAGATGCAGATGTGGTACTTGTTGCCTTTGGGATTGCTGCAAGGGTTTGTCTCAGTTCATGCAGGCTATTAAGACAGAAGGGTATTAAAGCAGGTCTATTCAGGCCTATAACACTCTTTCCCTTTCCAGATGAGGCATTAAGAGAACTTACAGATAGGGTATCTGTTCTTGTTGTGGTGGAGTTGAACCTTGGCCAGATGGTTGAAGATGTGAGGCTGGCTGTGGAAGGCAGAACAAAGGTCTTCTTTTATGGAAGGACAGGTGGGGCAGTGATGTTTCCTGAAGAGGTAGCCCTGAAAATTGAAGAGTTTTATTCTTCAAGAACCACAAGATTGTCGCGATGAATTACTTCATCAGAATAGTTATATCCTAAGGCCTTTTCTATTTCTGAAGTCCGGAGACCTTTTATCTTCTCAATCTCTTCTGAGGAATAATTGGTAAGTCCTTTGGCAAGACGCTTTCCAGAGGAGTCAACACAGTAGACAGCATCTCCTGCATCAAAATTTCCCTCCACAGAGATGATCCCAGAAGGTAGCAGACTCTTCCCCTTCTTGAGAATAGCCTCCTTGGCACCATTGTCAATCACTATAGAGCCCTTTGCCCTTGCTCCAAAGGCTATCCATCCCTTTCGGGCTGTTACTCTCTTTCCAGAAGGAATAAATTCTGTACCAACCTCTTCTCCTTTTATAACTCTCTGTATAAGCCCTTTTTTTCTTCCACTTATTATGTTTACAGGTATCCCATACTGGAGTGTCCTTTTTGCAGCGAGCACTTTTGAGTACATTCCACCAGTGCCATGGACTCCTGTGGTAGGTCTTGCAAGATTGATTATATCATCTGTCAACTCCTCAACCTTAGATATAAGTTTCGCATTTTTATCTTTAGAGGGATCAGCAGTATACAGGCCCTCTACATCAGACAGAATTATGAGCCTGTCTGCATTAATCAGGCCTGCAACCATTGATGCCAACTGGTCATTGTCTCCAAACCTTATTTCATCCACAGCAACAGTGTCATTCTCATTTATTATAGGTATAACATTATAGTCGAGCAGAGTAAGAAGGGTGTTCTTTGCATTTATATACCTCTTTCTATCCCCGAAGGCATCCCTTGTGAGCAGTACCTGTGCTACCTTTTTATCATACTTTGAGAAACTCTTCTCATATGCCCACATGAGAGAGCTCTGTCCTACTGCTGCAGCTGCCTGTTTGTGCCTTATATCCTGAGGTCTCTTTTTCAAACCCAGTTTTTTCATACCTGCGGCGATTGCTCCAGAGGATACTACAAGTACACTATGTCCCATGGAATGCACCTCGGATATATCAGCAACTAATCGGCTGAGGCTTCGTCCGTCCAGACCTTCCTCAGAGGCAAGAAGATTGCTTCCTATTTTTATAACAAGTTTCATACCATATACATTAGGAAGAGATTAAACTATACTCTCATCCACTGTCAATCTCTACTCTTCTGCTTTGTACCGCTTTAAAGAGATGTCCTACCAGCTCATTAATACCTTCACCGGTCACCGCAGATATACTGAAGAAAGGGAGACCCCTATCTTCACAGTATTTTTTCAACCTCTTCAACTTATCCTTATTGGCAATATCAGTCTTTGTTGCTGCTACAATCATCGGTTTATCCAAGAGTTCTTTGCTGTATTGCTCCAGTTCTCTGTTGATTTTGTTGAAGTTGTCCACCGGATCACCATCAGTCATATCAGATACGTCCACCATATGAAGGAGTACCACGGTTCTTTCTATATGTCTCAGAAACTGATGACCAAGCCCTGCCCCTCTGTGTGCTCCTTCTATTAATCCAGGGATATCAGCCACCACAAAACTCCTGTATTCATCCACTCTTACTACTCCCAAGTTAGGTGTTAATGTTGTGAAAGGATAATCAGCAATCTTGGGTCTTGCTGCAGAGATTCGGGATATGAGGGTTGATTTGCCTGCATTGGGCAGTCCCACAAGTCCTACATCAGCTATCAGTTTCAGCTCAAGTATTATGTCTCTCTCCTCACCGGGCTCTCCTGGCTGGGCATACCTTGGTGCCTGTTCTGTGGGTGTGGCAAAATGGGCATTGCCCAGGCCACCTCTGCCACCCTTTGCTACAACTACCTCCTTGCCAGGGGTATCAAGGTCTGCAATTGTCTCTCCTGTTTCTGCATCCTTTACTATTGTGCCTACAGGCACCCTTATAATGAGGTCTTCTCCATCACGACCATGCATCTTCTTTCCCTTTCCATGCTCACCCTTTTGAGCCTTGTAAGTCTTTTGATACCTATGGTCAAGAAGGGTATAAAGATGGGGGTCTGCCCTTAGAATCACATCTCCACCCTTGCCTCCGTCTCCACCATCAGGTCCTCCTTTTGGTACATACTTCTCCCTTCGGAAGCTTACACAGCCTCTTCCTCCATCTCCAGCCTTCACATGTATTTTTACATAGTCAACAAATTTCATAACTTACTTAATTATAAAAGATTTGGAGATCCTTGAGGAGAGAGTCAGGATACAGGTAAATCAGAATACATATGCATAAGAATAGATTCTCTCCTGATGGGGGGCAACAATCTGCCAGGATTCTTTCGAGTTTATAAGGGTTTTGAGAAACTTTATATGGGATGAATGTCCCGCCTTCTCTGCAATTATATGCCCCTCTATGGGGTAACCGATGAGGCTCATATCGCCTATAAGATCGAGTATCTTGTGTCTCACAAATTCGTTCTCGAAACGTAATCCTGATTCATTGAGGATTCCATTGTCATCAATAACAATGGCATTGTCAAGAGAGCCTCCCAGTGCAAGACCATTCGCTCTTAAGGTCTCTACATTCTTCAGGAAACCAAAGGTCCTTGCGGGTGCTATCTCCTTTATAAAGGACTCTTCAGTTAGTTCTATCGTAAGGGTTTGGCTACTGAAGAGGGTATGTTTAAAATGTATTGTATAGGTTATTTTTCGTCCATTGTAAGGAAGGGCCATGATTGTAGAATGACCGTCCTCTATGTATATAGGTCTTGTTATCTTTATATAACTCTTTGGAGGTGACAGTTGGGATATTCCAGCATTGAGGATGATCTCAACCAACTCTGTAGAACTTCCATCCAGAATCGGTATCTCTGGACCCTCAACCTCTACAATCACATTGTCTATCCCAAGACCTCCAAAGGCAGAAAGTAGATGCTCTACTGTCTTTATCCTTGTGCCATTGTATCCAATAGTGGTTGCAAAGGCTGTATCAACAACACTTTTGATGGTTGCCTTGATTACTGTATCCCTGTCTGTTCTTACAAATACAATTCCAGTATCACGTGGAGCAGGCCTTAGGGTTACCTTTGTCTTTCTCCCTGTATGAAGTCCTATCCCTTTGAATGTTATCGCCTTCTTTAGGGTCCTTTGATATCTCATAATCAGAATTATAAGGTAAGCAAGATTAGTGCCAGTCAGAATATGGTTGAAAATTAACAACCCCTTTTGAAGGATATTGACATCATAGCAACAATTATGTGGTATATTTTACACAATTTTTATATTATTATTTTATCTCACCACCAACCACCATGTCAGGAATCAGCAGTGTAGGCAGTGCATCAGCTACAGGCACACCCTGTCCATCCTTCCCACAGGTACCGATACCAAATCCAAGGTCTGTCCCCACCATCTCTATTGACCGTAATACCTCAGGTCCATTGCCGGTAAGTATTGCTCCCCGTACTGGAGTATCAATCCCTCCATTTTTGATGAGATAGCCCTCTTGGACCTCAAAGACAAAGTCTCCGTTTATAGTATTCACCTGCCCTCCTCCCATCTTTTTTACAAAGAGTCCTTTCTGAACACTGTTTATAATCTTCTCAGGAGAATGTGGTCCAGGAGCAACCATTGTATTGGTCATTCTCGGGATGGGCCGATGTTTGTAAGACTGGCGTCTTCCATTGCCTGTGGATGTTTTGTTGTCTTTAATTGCGTAAAGCCTGTCATACATGTAGTTGATAAGAATGCCCTTTTCTACCAGAATGGTTTTCTGGGCAGGGGTTCCCTCATCATCAAAACTGAAGGAACCTCTCTTGTTAAGAATGGTGGCGTCATCTATTACTGTTACTACAGGTGATGCCACTTGTTGACCGATCCTCCCAGAGTATACAGACAAACCCTGTAATGCCAGATCAGCCTCCAGACCATGTCCTATTGCCTCATGGATCATTGTGCCTCCTGCCTCAGAAGATATAACGACGGGCATCCTTCCAGCAGGGGCCCTTGGTGCCTTGAGCATCATAACAGCCCTTGAGGCTGCCTTTGATGCGATCTCCTCTGGTGGGTTTTTCTCGAATATCTCAAATCCTATAAGCCCACCTACAGGCTCATATCCTGTCTGTATCACTCCATCCTCAGCAGCAACCACCTGTACAAGTGCAAGTGTATAAACCCTATGGTCATCAGCAATCTGTTCCTCGCTGTTTGCAATCCTTACGTTCTGAATACTTTCTCTGTAGATGACGAGAACCTGTTTTATACTGGAGGAGTATTCCCTTGCTACACGGTCCATTATCCTGATAAGGTTTATTTTTCTCTCTGTAGATACACCTGTGGGATGTATCCTGTAGGGATGGGTAATATCTGCTGAAGCTTTCTGCAGGGAAATATCCTCTTCTAAAAGGTCTTCTTTTGCAGCCTTTCTCACAAGCGAGGCGAGCTCAAGAAGGTCTTTGTGAAAGAAAGAGTTTGTGTAACCATAAAAGGTTTTACCCTTGAAGATGAGCCTGAGACCTACACCTGAATCAGTTCCCTTTATTAACTTTTCTATCTTCTGGTCTTCTAACTGGGCTGAGAAACTATCCTTTTTTTCTACAAATACCTCTGCATACTCACCTCCATTCTTCATTAACTCCTTCAACACCTTCTGCAATAGTTCTTCAGAAATCATCCATCCTCCCTTTTGTATATCCTATTTTTGGTATAATTATTTTACTCCCTTCAGGGCAAGGGAATCAAAGGCTGGAAGGAGGGGTTAGAATGGGGAAGAGGTTTTGTTTTATTATTATATGGTTTATAATATTGGGTTTTAATTCCTATGGAAAGGAGGTAAGAAAGATGGTTGAAAATATTCATTGGCTCGGTCATGATACCTTTAAGATTGTTGGAAAGGATGTGGTGGTGTTTACAGATCCTTTTCAATTAAAGAGCCCTGACAGAGCGGATATTATACTCATTACCCATGAACACTATGATCATTGCTCTCCCGAGGATGTACAGAAACTGCAGGGGCCTGATACAGTGATAGTTGCTACTGCTGACTGTGCAGCAAAGCTGTCTGGTCAGGTTAAGACGGTTAAACCTGGAGACAGACTTACTGTCAAGGGTGTTGAGATTGAAGCAGTGCCAGCCTACAATACCAATAAACAGTTTCATACAAAGGACAAAGGATGGGTGGGTTATATATTTACAGTAGACGGCAAAAGGATCTACATTGCTGGTGATACAGACTATATACCAGAGATGAAGACCTTTAAGGATATTGATATAGCCCTTCTGCCAGTAAGTGGCACATATGTTATGACTGCTGATGAGGCGGTGCAGGCAGCTCTTGATATAAACCCGAAGGTTGCCATCCCTATGCATTATGGTGCTATTGTGGGAGACCTCAGGGATGCAGAACACTTTGCAGAGGCGCTCAAGGGCAAGGTTGAGGTGGTTATTCTGAAGAAGGAATAATGGGAGATCCAAAGAAGATTATAGAATTACTTCTGGAAAAGTATCCTAAGCCAAAGATTGAGCTGAATTTCAGTAATCCCCTTCAGCTGCTTGTGGCAACCATTCTTTCGGCACAGTGTACAGACAGAAAGGTGAATGAAGTAACAAAGAGTCTCTTCAAAAAATACAGAAGAACGGAAGACTATGCAGAGGCAGACCCAGCAACGCTTGAGAAAGACCTAAAAGGGATAACCTTTGCCAATCGTAAGGCAGAGCAGATAGTAAAGGCATGTAGAATTCTCGTGGAGAAACATAGGGGTCAGGTGCCTGACAGTATGGAGGCACTTACGGAGTTGCCCGGAGTTGGCAGAAAAACGGCCAACGTGGTGCTCGGAAGTGCTTTTGGTCGTCCTGCAATAGCAGTGGATACTCATGTACTTAGGGTGAGTAACCGTCTGGGACTTGTAGAATCGAAGGACCCTGAGAGGGTAGAGGAGGTCTTAATGAGAGAGATACCCAGAGAGAAATGGACTCCTGTAAATCTTGCAATGATTCTTCATGGCAGATACACCTGTAAGGCAAAGAATCCCCTCTGTGAGGAGTGTATACTCTATGAAGAGTGTGAGTGGGATGAGAAGGAGAGATATAGACAGAGGAGGAAGGGATAGTTATGAAAATCGTTCTTGCATACTCTGGTGGGCTTGATACATCTGTGGCAATAGCATGGCTTAAAGAGACATATAAAGCTGAGATAATAGCCTTCTGTGCAGACCTTGGTCAGGGTGAAGACCTTGAGGCTATAAAAGATAAGGCCCTACGTACAGGTGCATCAAAGGTCTATATGGACGATCTGAGAGAGGAGTTTGTCCGTGATTATATATTCCCTATGCTCAGGGCCAATGCAGTCTATGAGGGGTTCTATCTCATGGGCACCTCCATTGCCAGACCCCTTATTGCGAAACGTCAGATAGAAATAGCAGAAGCAGAAGGAGCGGATGCTGTTGCCCATGGTGCTACTGGTAAGGGTAATGATCAGGTGAGGTTTGAACTTACATACTATGCCCTGAAGCCTGGTATAAAGGTTATAGCACCCTGGCGACAGTGGCCTTTTAAGTCAAGGGCTTCGCTTATTGATTATGCCAGATCAAAAGGGATTGAGGTGCCTGTTACAAAGGAGAAACCCTACAGTATGGACAGAAATATATTCCATATAAGTTATGAAGGAGGGATACTTGAAGATCCTTGGCAGGAACCCCCTGAAGATATGTTTACAATGATGGTTCCTCCTGAGAAGGCTCCAGACAGTCCAACCTATATTGAGATTGAGTATGAGGAAGGCAATCCTGTGGCACTAAACGGTGAGAGAATATCTCCTTATGAACTTCTATCAAGGCTGAACAGGATTGCAGGTGACAATGGAGTAGGAAGAGTTGATATTGTTGAGAACCGTTATGTGGGAATAAAATCCAGAGGAGTCTATGAGACTCCTGGAGGCACTGTGCTTCATATTGCTCATAGGGCAATTGAATCCATAACCCTTGACAGGGAGGTTCTACATTTAAGGGATTCTCTTATACCCAGGTATGCAGAGTGTATCTACTATGGGTATTGGTTTTCTCCAGAAAGGCAGGCACTTCAGAGTCTTATAGATGAGATACAGAAGAATGTTACAGGAACAGTGAGGTTGAAGCTCTACAAAGGGAATTGTCTTGTAGTAGGAAGAAAGTCTCCTGTTAGTCTGTACAGTATGGAGCTTGCCACTTTTGAAGAAGAAGAGGTTTATAATCAGAAGGATGCTGAAGGTTTTATCAAATTGAATGCGTTAAGGCTGATTGCGGGAAAGAAGAAACACTGACCCTTGAAAAATCTCAATGAGTGAGACCCGATACCTTGTGGCCCTCTCTCTGATAAGGGAGATCGGGCCAAAAACCCAGAAGAGACTGCTGAAGAGATTTAAGGCTGCAGAGGCTGTATTCAGTAGCAGCAGGGATGATCTGTTGTCTGTTGAAGGTGTTGGGCCCACAAGGGCAGAGGCGATTCAGAGTTTTAAGGATTGGAAGAGAGTAGATAAGATTCTGGAAGATGCCGAGAAGGGAGAGATTGAAATTATTAGCATCAATGATGAAGAATATCCTGTACCATTAAGAGATATGGAGGATGCACCGATAATAATTTACAAAAGAGGAAGCCTCAGGGAGGATGACCGATTTGCCATTGCAGTGGTGGGATCAAGAAGACCTACAGAGTATGGACTTAGGGTTACAGATATTATAGCAGGTGAGCTTGCTGAGGCGGGGTTTACAATTGTTAGTGGCCTTGCAAGAGGTATTGATACTCAGGCACACAAAGCCGCGCTGCTGCGAAAAGGACGGACAATAGCAGTGCTCGGCTCTGGTATTGATATCCCCTATCCACCAGAGAACCTCGGTCTGATGAGAAGGATTGAACAGTCAGGAGCTGTTATTACAGAGTTTCCACCTGGCACAAAGCCAGAGAAGGGAAATTTTCCTATAAGAAATCGGATCATCAGTGCACTGGCAATGGGTGTACTTGTAGTAGAGGCTCCTTCTGACAGTGGTGCCCTTATTACAGCCCGGTTTGCTATGGAGCAGGGAAAAGAGGTCTTTGCTGTACCTGGTATGATAACTACCGGTAGCTTTCAAGGAGTCCATAGTCTTCTGAAACAGGGAGCCATACTTGTAGAGAGTGGTTCTGATATTATCAGGGAGCTTGCCCCTCAGTTGAAGGGTTTTATAAAAGAGAGCCGAAAAAGGAAGATAGAGTTGACAGAAGAGGAGAAGATATTGGTGAAATACCTCTCTAAGGAGCCTATACATGTGGATATATTGACAAGACAGAGCAGATTGCCTCTTAATAAAGTATTGAGTATAATCACAACCTTAGAGCTAAAAGGGGTTGTAAGACAGGCAGAAGGAAAGAGATTTTATCTTGTATAGGAGGTCGAGTTGATAAAGAAGTTTCTTGATTTTATCAAAACGCTCACTGATGAAGTATTAAGAGAGGGTAAAGAAGTGGATGAACTGATTGCCCAGATTGATACCTCTGAGATTAATCTATTCAGAGTGAACGAAGAACTGGAAGAGCTTCTCAGAAAGGGATTGATAGATGAGGAGGAGGCAGATACTGTAAAGTCAATATTGGTTTATATATTTATGAAGAATACAGATATAGATCCGGAAGACATTTATGCTCTTGTCTTTGGAGAAGGTAAGAGATTGAGTTGGCATTGAGGAGGAAGGATGAAGACCCTTATTATTGTAGAATCTCCTGCAAAGGCGAAGACAATAAATAAGATCCTGGGGAAGAGTTTTGCTGTTAGGGCCTCTATAGGTCATGTAAGAGACTTACCAGAGAAGGAGCTTGGTGTTGATATAGATAATAACTTCAAGCCCAAATATATTATCATTCCTGGCAAGGAGAAGATTATAAAAGAACTGAAAGAAGCAGCAACAAAGGCAGATGTTATATACCTTGCTCCTGACCCTGATCGTGAGGGTGAGGCGATTGCATGGCATATATCAGAGCTTTTGAAGAATGGAAAGAAGGACTCGGTTAGTGGAGACAGAATATTCAGGATAACATTTAATGAGATCACAGAGAAGGCTGTTAAGGAGGCTATAAAGAAGCCCGGGAAAATTGATATGAACAAGGTAGATGCCCAGCAGGCAAGGAGGATCCTTGATAGACTGGTTGGTTACAAATTGAGCCCCCTTTTGTGGAAGAAGATCAAAAAGGGTCTTAGTGCAGGTAGGGTGCAGTCTGTTGCAGTAAGACTGGTTGTTGAGAGAGAAAGAGAGATTGAGGCATTTGTGCCAAAAGAGTACTGGAGCATTACAGGTGTCTTTGAAGGTTCTACTCCTCCTTCATTCAAGGCGAGGTTGTTTAAGTATAAAGGTAAATATGTTATAAACAGAGAGAAAGAGGAATTCCTGATACAGAATGAGGCTGAAGCCGAGAAGTTGATAAAAGAGTTGGAAGGTTACAGGTATACCCTCTCAAAGGTTGATAAAAGGCTGAGAAAGAGAAATCCCCCACAACCATTTATTACCAGTACATTACAACAAGAGGCATCAAAGACTCTGAGGTTTTCTCCCAAAAAGACGATGATGATTGCCCAACAACTTTATGAAGGTGTAGAGATAGGAGACGAAGGTTCTGTTGGACTTATTACATATATGAGGACAGACTCCACAAGGGTTGCTGAAGAGGCACAGGAGGCTGCAAGGGAACTTATCAAAAACCTCTACGGAGAGAAATATGTTCCCAAAGATGCTGTCAAGAAGACAAAAAAGGCCACAAAGGCAAAGGTACAGGATGCCCATGAGGCGATAAGGCCAACCTATCTGACACGTCCTCCTGAGAGTGTAAAGAAGTTTCTGAGCAGGGATCAGTATCTCCTTTACAGACTTATCTGGATAAGATTTCTGGCATCCCAGATGGCTCCTGCAGAGATTGAACAGACCACCTTTGTAATCTCTGATACTGATAGTAAGGTGGAGTTCAGAGTGACAGGCGATGTATTAAGATTTGATGGTTTTCTTAAACTCTACAGTTATTCAGAAGAGGGCGATAGAGAGGCTCAAGAAGAAGGTCAACTACCACCCCTTAGGGAAGGTGAGCTGTTGAATCTCTCTGAGCTTATCCCAAAACAACACTTTACTCAGCCACCACCGAGATATACTGAGGCTACTCTGATAAAGGCACTTGAAGAGAAAGGGGTGGGCAGACCAAGTACCTATGCCACGATACTGTCTACAATCCAGGAGAGGAGATACGTGAAGAAAAGAGAGGGTAAGTTGGTTCCTACGGAGCTTGGTAGGCTGGTAAATGACTATCTCGTTGAGAGATTTCCAGAGCTGATAGATGTAGGCTTTACTGCCAAGATGGAGGATGAGCTTGACAAGGTAGAAGAAGGCAATCTCAACTGGCTCAAGGTAGTGAAGAGTTTTTATAGACCTTTCAGTAAAGATCTTCAGAAGGCCTTTGAGACCTCGGATAAGGCAATAGAGGATCAACCTACAGAGCTTACCTGTGAGCTCTGTGGTCGTCAGATGGTAAAGAGATGGGGTAGACACGGATGGTTTTATGCATGTACAGGTTTTCCTGAATGTAAGAATACAAAACCTATAAATAACACAGAAGACAAAGAGCATGAGGAAGTCGCTGATCAGAGATGTCCAGAGTGTGGTTCTGAGATGATTATAAAACAGAGTAGATTTGGAAGATTCATTGCATGTTCAAGATATCCTGAATGTAGAACTACATTGCCCCTTTCCACGGGAGTAAAATGTCCTTTAGATGGAGGAGATATTATTGAAAGAAGAAGCAAGAAGGGAAAATTGTTTTGGAGTTGTAGTAACTGGCCTAAATGTAAATTTACCTTATGGTCAAGACCAATAAATGAGGCCTGTCCAAAATGTGGCTCACCCTATTTATTGGAGAAGACTCAGAATTCTAAGAGACAGATTGTGTGTCCTGAGAAGGGGTGTGATTATAAGAGAATAGAAAGAGAGGAGAAGACTGAAGAGGCTGTGGTATCAAAGGAGTAATTACTGAGATTTATTTTTGCCACCCCTGAAAACAAGCGTATGTTATTAATAAAAGAAGGTAAGATAATACTCTATAAGCTTTTTGATGTAGCAGCAGAGATAGATCTGGCACTGATAGAGAAGAAGGCAAAAAGAGGTGTGAAAAGATTAAGGCTTTCCCGGCATCCCTATATGAAGGCCTTAGAATTCAAGAATCCCCCTTTAAGCTTTGAACTGAAAGGATTTGACAAGAAGATCCTTGATGAGGATTTTCACTTTAATGTAATTGCAAAGGCCTTTGACTTTGGAGTTGTTTCTATTGCTTATGAAATAAAGCTTTCAGACTTTTCATTTAAAAAATTGGAAAGGATTGCTATTGCCCTTGACAAAGATACCTCTTTTGATTCAATTGCGGTAGAGTATATAAAGCAACTACTCTCTACATTCCAGGAGGCTATAGAAGAGCCCTACATTAAAGAAGAGTTTATAGAAGAGTATACTGTTTTTTTTATAAAATCCCTCAACAAAAATATAAATGCAGATGAATTTCTTAAAGAGTATGATCCTTCAAAGCTTCTCCTTTATGAGACACGCCAGATAAGCACCTACACCAGGGAAGAGACGTTGAAAAACAGATTCAGTTACTATCCTGAAGATCTGGTGATTCTGCATCTGGACAATGCCTTTATACTTGAGCCATCAGGTAGTAATGATATAGCTGACATACTGGAGTTTGCCAATGCACAGTTACTGGAACTAAGGTACTATGACAGTCTGCTTGACAGGGAACTGCAGTGGATTTACGGAGAGTTAACCAGAAGAGGAGGTGTTTCGGTATTCAGGTTGAGGGAGTATGAGAGGCTTGCAAGAAAGATTACTGAGACGGTTACAGATCTGACTGAGGTGACAGAGAGAGTGAATAATGCACTGAAGGTCACAGAGGATGTATACTATGCAAGGATTTACAGGACAGCCATGATGTTGCTGAGGAGTAAGGACTGGGAGGAGAGTATAAATGATAAACTCCGTATTGTTACAAACACCTACAAGATGATTTATGATGAGATTTCTACAAAGAGGGAACAGTTGATAGAGCTTGGTATCTTTTTACTAATAGTTATTGAGATATTTCTTGCAATTCTGTTTGGTTGATTTTATTACAATGTCTCTTGCCAAAAGCCTCGAAGTCAATAATTTCTTCTCTTTGTCGGAAGTTCGCCTTTGAGATAGATTGGTTGAGAGACTCCACTTCTTCTGAGTTTAGAATCCCTTTATTAATTTCACTTGATAGGTTATAATTTAGAAAACAAAATTTAATAGGATTACATAATATGGTAAGGCTCAGATTAGTATTCAAGTTACTGATAATATATGTAGTCTTTACCTTTGCACTTCTGGTCCCTATCTTCCTCAATATTTACAAGCTCTTAAAACAAGAAGGAATACTCAATGAAGAGGTTCTCGAAAAATTTTATTCTGATATTGCAGGTATTGTATTTTATGCATTTTTCATAGCCTTTATTATCTCTCTTGTTTTTGCAAGAAAGATTCTGCTTCCTGTGAAGATGTTAAAAGATGCAGCTGTGAAGGTTAAAGAAGGAGACCTTAATGTCCAGGTAGAAAGAATCTCTGATGACGAGATAGGAGAGGTTACAGAAGTTTTTAATCAAATGGTTAGAAACCTTCGAGAAAAGACTGAAGAGTTAAGTAAAAAAGACCTATATGTAAATACCATGATGGATGCGCTCTGGGTTATTGATGAGAATAACAGAATTATGGACATTAATCCTGCCTTTACAAAAATATTTGGATACTCCAAGGAAGAGGTAATAGGTATATCAATATATGAGTTTTTTGATGAACAGGGGCAGAGGGCTGTAGCCAGAGAGTTAGAGACAAAGTGGGCCAGAGGCGAACACTCCACATACAAGGTACAGATGTTTACAAAAGATGGCAGAAGAGTACCTGTGATGATAACAGGTGCTCCTATAATGAAAGATGATGTGGTTATAGGGAAGATAGGAGTTATAAAAGATATAAGTGAAGTAGAGAGACTCATGAAGGAGATTGAGTCTTCAAAGGAGCACTTAGAGACGATTATAAATAGTATAGAGGAGTCATTTATAGTAATAGACAGAGATTACAGAATTCTTAGAACAAATATTGAAGCTCGGAGAAGATATGGTGAGGATATAGTGGGGAGGAAGTGTTTTGAAGTACTGCATTTTGAGTCAAGGCCCTGTTGGATGGAAGGAGAGTACTGTCCTGTACATGCTATATTCTCAGACAGAATGGCCTTCAGAGGTATACATCAACATTATGATACAGAAGGACATCTGCATTTTGAAGAATTTGTCTGCTCACCTGTTAGAGACGAACTTGGTAATGTGGTTGAGGTTATTCAGTTGTTGAGAGATGTAACAGAGAGAATAAAGAAAGAGGAGGAACTAAAGAAGAGAAATGCAGAACTTGAACTTCTAAATAGACTTTCTTCCATACTTGCGAGTTCTCTGAAGGCAGACGATGTGTTTTCAAAGGTTCTTGACCATCTTATAGAGACTTTTGATATGGATGGAGGAGGATTTTTCTTGCTTGATGAGAAGACAAAGATATTAACCTGTGAGTATCACCGAGGGATATCAGAAGAGTTTGTGAGAGAGGCTGGGAGAGTAAGACTTGGTGAGGATATACCTGGTAGAGTTGCCCTGACAGGTCAGCCTGTTGTGTCTTATGATGTAAGTACAGATGAAAGAGTCATCCATAGCCTGCTCAAATATTCTGGTATAAAGGGTTACTGTTGTATGCCTGTAAAGGGGAAGGAGAGGATTCTGGGGGTCTTCTGTCTATTCAAATTCAGAGAGCGTCATTTCACCTCGGATGAGGAGAGAATTCTTGCTTCAATAGGTGAGATAACAGGACTCGCCCTTGACAATATTAAGCTCTATGATCAGATGAGATCACTATTTGAAGTACAACGACAGCGGAGGATAACTCAGCAGTCTGTGCTTTTAAAGCTGTCCTCTTCTCTTTCTGCTGCAGTTGATATAAATGAGGTGATTGAGTCTACAGTCTCAATAATGAGCGAGTATCTCATGGGAGACGCAATTGTTTTCTGGGAATTAAAAACCCCTGAAGTTCTTCAGGTGAGATACTCTAAGGGTATCTCTATGGGTGAGATTCAACAGAATATGGATATTCTCTCACCCGAAACCAATGCAATTAAAAATAAGAAGGTATATTTTATTTATGATATAAATGAGGAGGGTCTTCTGTATTACATAAACAATGAAGTAAAGCAGAAGGGCTTTAAGTCTCTTCTCTGTTGTCCTGTAATGATTGGTGACAGAGCATTAGGAGTTCTTACTATTCTTAACAGAATGAGTAAGAGCTATCAAGAAGAGGAAATACATTTCATAAGAACCATTGTCAGCCTCTTTGCGGTGGCCTATGAGAGGAGTCTCTTTTATGAAAAGAGCATTATAGAGAAGAGTCTTGCTGAGTCCATCCTCAATTCTATTTCGGATGGTGTCTGTACAATCGATACCAAGGGCAAGATACTCAGTGCTAACAGGGCAGTTGCTCATATTTTAGAGAAACCTCTTACCACTATTGTTGGAAAAAATTATAAAGAGGTGTTGGGGGAATTTGTTGATAACTGTCCTGTAGAGGAGGCTCTTAAGGGAAACAATGCCTCTGGTGAAATGGTTTTTGATAAAGACGGAAAAAGGAGGATTATCCAAGTAAATGCCATTCCTCTTGTTGACTCAAATGAAAGGGTTTATGCAACAGTACAGGTTTTAAGGGATGTGACACGTGAGAAGGAGCTGGACAGGGTTAAGACCGAGATTATACGATTGGTATCTCACGAGTTTAGAACTCCTCTTTCTGCTATTGTAGGATTGACAGAGATGCTAATTGATGGAGAGGTGTCTGACAGCAGGGCCATCAACTATTTAAGAATAATTTATGAAGAAGGCCTGAGGTTGTCAGAAATGGTTTCCCAGTTACTTGATATATCTAAGCTGGAAAGTGGTGTGATTGTACCAACTCTAACACCTATAGACTTTAGAGAAATAGTAGAGATAATCAAAAAGAGATTTGCCGAAAGATTTGAGAAGAAGAAAGCAAGGTTTGAGTATCTACTTCCAGATGAGGCCGAATTTCTTAAAGCTGATAAGGAAATGATACTACAACTGCTATCGAATTTAATAGATAATTCATTGAAGTACTCAGATGAGGGCTGCCATATTACTTTGAAAGTGGGAAATTATGAGGATTATGTTATAATAGAGGTGACTGATACAGGATGGGGAATAGACGAAAAGGATTTAAAGAATCTTGGAGAGAAGTTTTATAGGGGCAAACATGGAGAGAAAACTAAGGGTACAGGACTTGGACTTGCCCTTTGTAGAGAGATTATTAAACATCTCAGTGGAAAGATGGACATTGAGAGTGCTGTTGGTATAGGAACCACAGTAAGACTCTATATCCCAAAGGAACCCTATAAGATATTTCAGCATTCTACAGAAGATTTAGATTGAGGATAGCGGAATGTCAAAGAAGATAATGGTTATAGATGATGAGCCCTTCATTTTGATGATGATAGAGGATAAATTCAAAAGGGCAGGCCTTGAGGTGATTACCCTCAGAGAGAGTAAAGATGCATTAGATATTATAAGAAGAGAGAAGCCTGACTTAATAATACTTGATTGGATGATGCCTGAGGTCAGTGGTATAGAGTTATGTAAACTTATCAAGGAAGACCCCGATATCTCTTCAATTCCTGTGTTTATGCTTACTGCAAAGGGGCAGGAGGATGACGAGAAGTTAGGCCTTAGGTGTGGGGTTGACAGATACATAACAAAGCCATTCAGCCCCCGAATGTTACTGGAGGTAGTGCTTGAAAGACTCGGAGATTGAAAGATTAAAAGGAGACCTCCAGGCAACCATAAGAGAGTTAAGTAGTACCTACGAGGAGCTTTCCCTCCTTTATAAGTTATCAGAGGAGTTTGCAGGATTAAGTGTGGAAGAGATATGTGATGTTATGTTATCTGAGATCACCTCTCTGATAAATGTAGAACTTGCTGTGATTCTGTTCTGGGATGAAGAGAGTGAGTCTTTTCTTCTGAAAAAATCGAAAGGTATTTTGGATGACTCATTTATTAAAGGAAAGCTTAATAGTCTATTTTACGAAAGTATGAAAAAACCGCGTCCTACAGTTATATGTCATATAAAAGAAAAAATAGAACCTTTTGATTTTCCTGTAAGATCTCTGCTTCTTATTCCTTTCAAGGGTAAGAAGAGGCTTATAGGACTTCTATTGGTGGCGAACAAAAGGGATGCGGATGAGTTCTTCTCAGGTGAGATAAAACTCCTTCAGAGTATAACCTCTTTGGCAGGAGTTTTTATTGAGAATGCCCTTCTTAGTGAGCAGATGCAGGAGTTTCTGCTTGGAGCTATAAAGGCCTTTGTGAAGGCCTTAGAGTCTACATCAGCATGGACAGCAGGACATACAGAAAGGGTAACAGAGTATTCACTGGCAATTGGAAGATTAATGAATCTCTCTATGGATGATTTAGAGAAATTGAGGATATGTGCCCTTCTGCATGATATAGGAAAGATAGCAACCCCTAATGAGATTCTTAATAAGATTGGGAAATTAGAAGAGCATGAATGGAGAGAGATAAGGAGACATCCTATTATTGGCTCTGATATCCTTTCAGAGATGACCCAGTATATAGATGTGATCCAGTGTATAAGGTATCACCATGAACGCTATGATGGTACAGGACTTTTGGGGCTGAAAGGTGAGCAGATACCCCTTTTTGCAAGAATTCTTGCTGTTGCTGATGCCTTTGATGCGATGACATCGGACAGACCCTATAGAAAGAGATTTCCTGTAGAGAAAGCAGTTAGTGAGATAGCCAGAAATGCCGGAAAACAGTTTGACCCAGAAGTGGTAAAGGCATTTCTTAAGTGGGTTAAGTCAGCCTACAATATTGAACTTCCTCAATCTGAAGTTCACTCCTAACTCTGAGGCAATTCTCTTACAGCTCTCTATATCTACTCCTTCCACATCCACTACGGTAACGGTCACCTCAGGAATATAGATTTTTGCCTCTTTAATGAAATCTATTACAGCCTTAAATGCATTTTTTACAAGAGGTTTACATATACTGTTATAGGTCTTTTCATCATGGGCATCCATGCTTATAGATATGGAATCTACTATACCCCTTAGCTCTGGAAGGATATTTCTTTCATGAATCAGATTGCCGTGTCCATTAGTATTAATCCTAACCCTGCCCCCTTTGTCTTTTATCCACTTAGCAAGTGTCTTCACCAGTTCAAGCCTAAGAAGAGGTTCTCCATAGCCGCAGAATACCACCTCTTTGAACTCTGTAGGGTTTCCTATCGCCTCTTTTAATTCCTCAATATCAGGTTCTTTTTTGAGACGAAGGTTATGTCCTTTCACATAATCCGTATGGAATCTCACACAGAATGTACAAGCATTAGTACACCTGTTAGTGATATTCAGATATAAGGAATCTCTTATCTTGTAGGCTATGGTACCTTCCTCGGGTAGACTTCCTATCCCAAATAGTCTTTTTGCATTAACCGTAGTTATTCTTGCAATATCTTCAAGTTTTACCCCTCTAAGGGTGGCCACCTGTTTTGCTGTATGAAGAAGATAGGAGGGTTCATTTCTTTTGCCCCTATAGGGTGCTGGGGTAAGATAAGGGGCATCTGTTTCTATCAGGATATACTCATCAGGTATTGTCTTAGCGATCTCTTGCAGTCTCTTTGCATTTTTAAATGTTACTGGTCCGGCAAAGGAGATATAAAATCCCATTGCCATAGCCTGCTCAGCCATGTCTATATCACCAGAGAAACAGTGCATCACTCCTCTGGTGATGCCACTGTCTTTAATAAGTTTAAGCGTGTCAGCCTTTGCCTCCCGACTGTGTATTATTACAGGAAGGTCTAATTCCTTTGCCAGTGACAGCAATCTGGAGAAGACCTTTTGCTGAGTTTTCTTAGGTGAATGGTTATAATGATAATCAAGGCCAATTTCTCCAATAGCCACTACTTTTTCTTCTTTTGCAAGCCTTTTAAGGAGGTCCTCTGTGTTTTTGTTAAACTCTTTTGCATCGTGTGGATGTAATCCTACAGATGCATAGATGCTTTCATGAGTTTTTGCCAGTTCAACAGCCTTTTCTGAAGATTCCTCATCGGCACCTACGGTGATTATGGTCTTCACCCCAGCGCTATCTGCCCGTACAATCACATCGAGAAGGTCATCCTTAAACTGGGGCATATCAAGATGACAGTGGGTGTCTATAAGCTCTATCATGCTCCGTATTTTTTTAGTCTTCCAGAATTGGCCAAGGCAAGAGGTAGTATATATTTTGCTGGAAAGATTCCAAGTTCTCCTTTAAGACACTCTCTCTCGGTGAATGATGAAGATGTGCCACCAAGCACATATGGGGCATGAAGTATTACAGGTACAGGATGCCAGCTGTGACTCTTCAGCAGACAGGGTGTACTATGGTCACCTGTAATGATCAGCACATTAGGCTTGAGTTCGAGGATTCTCGGCAAGTATTTATCAAACTCTTCTATCTTCTTTACTTTTCCATCAAAATTGCCATCCTCTCCAAAAGAGTCAATCTTTTTAATATGTACAAAGAAGAAGTCATAATCATTGAACTTCTGGACAAGAAAATCAATCTCCTCTTTTATATCTCCTTCGACTGCTGGAGTATCCATACCTACAAGGCTTGCGAGTCCTCTGTACATGGGATATATTGCGATAGCCAATGCCCTGAGACCGAAATTCTCTTCAAAGGATGGTATATGAGGTACCTGTGAGAAACCTCTGAGGAGCACATAGTTTGCCCTCTGTTGGTTTCTCAAAACCTCACTTGCCCTGTTAATAAGTTTCTCAGCTACTTTGGCTACTCTTTCAGAGTTTTCGTTCATTGGCTGAGGCTTCAATGGAGGTTTTCCTATCTTCTGCGGGTCTGTATCATTGACCATGGCCGAATCTTCTTTTAAGGGTTCAGGGAATCTCATGACCACGGCAAATCGGTACTCCATACCCTGTCTGAAGATTATCTCCACACCATCTATAGACCTTATCTCATTCTGAAGCATTTCTGTAAGCATTTGGGCCTCTTCTGTTGGGATTCTGCCTGCCCTTCTGTCCTGTATAATACCGTCTTTAACAGTGGCATAGTTTCCTCGCATTGCAACATCTGTATTTTTTAATTCTATACCAAGACCCAATGCCTCCAGAACCCCTCTTCCAATCTGGTATTCCAACGGGTCATATCCAAAGATGCCGAGATGTCCAGGGCCACTGCCTGGTGTTATCCCATAGCTTACAGGGATATGCAGTCCTGTGGCAGAGATCCTTGCAAGGGCATCAAGATTAGGGGTGGAGGCTGCTTCCAGTTCTGTCTTTCCATTTATAGGAAGCCCGCCCAGTCCATCAAGGACCACCATCACAATCTTCGTTTCATTTCTCTGTACAAGCTCTTCAAACCACTGCTTCATATGGTTATATTCTATCAAAAATCCTTTTTAATATGCTATATAGAGTTGATTCATCAGAGATTGATAAGTTAGTATTTTATTTATCTATGGAAATCCTTAAAAGAAATAAGGCCCTTGAAGAGGCTGATCTCCGGTATATCTGGCATCCTTTTACCCAGATGAAACAGTGGATTGAGGAGAAACCACTTGTGATAGAAGAGGGTAGGGGATGTTATCTTAGAGATATATATGGTAGATGGTATCTGGATGGAGTATCCTCTTTATGGGTGAATATCCACGGACACAGGTGTAGAGAGATCGATGAGGCTATAAAGGAGCAGATAGATAGACTCTCACACAGTACTCTTCTTGGACTTGCAAATGTACCTTCTATCAAGCTGGCAGAAAGGCTCGTCCAGATAACGCCTGAGCCACTTAGCAAGGTCTTTTACTCTGATAATGGCTCCACCTCTGTGGAGGTTGCCCTCAAGATGGCCTTTCAGTACTGGATACATAGAGGTGAGAAGAACAGATACGCCTTTGTCTGTCTTGAAAACGCCTATCATGGAGATACCATAGGCGCAGTTAGTGTGGGAGGTATAGATATCTTTCATGAGACCTTCAGACCCCTTTTATTTAAGACCTACAGGGTACCTTCGCCCTATTGTTACAGATGTTCACTGGGACTAAAGCATCCTGGATGTGGATTTGCCTGTCTTGAGAGATTAGAAGAGTTACTGGAGACAAAGGCGGATGAGATTGCCGCACTGATTGTAGAGCCGATGCTCCAGGGCGCAGGCGGGATGATTGTCTTCCCAGAGGGGTATATGAGAGGGCTGTACGAGATAACAAGGAAGCATAGAGTTCTGCTTATTGCAGATGAGGTGGCAGTGGGTTTTGGAAGAACAGGAAGGATGTTTGCCTGTGAACATGAGGATATAAGGCCAGACTTCCTCTGCCTATCAAAAGGCTTAACAGGTGGATATCTTCCTCTCGCAGCTACCCTTACTACAGAGGAGATATTTGATGCCTTTCTCGGAGAGATACAGGAACTCAAAACCTTCTTCCATGGTCATTCTTATACGGGTAATCCATTGGGATGTGCTGCTGCCTTGGCTTCTCTTGAGCTCTTTGAAAAAGAGGGTCTTCTTGAGAAGGTGAGAGATAAGGAGAGCATTCTAAAGAATTGGCTACAAGAGATAAAAGAGCTTAAACACGTGGGTGATGCACGAGGTATAGGTCTTATAGGTGGTGTAGAACTCGTAAAAGACAAAGAGACAAAGGAACCCTACCCCTATGAGGAACAGATGGGTTATAGGGTCTGCTGGAGGGCAAGAGACAAAGGTCTTCTTATACGCCCTCTAGGTAATGTTATAGTGATAATGCCTCCACTTGTTATAAACGACTCTGAGTTTGAGAAGATGTTAGAGATAATAAAGGAATCCATTGTAGAGGTTACGGAAAAGGACATGTCCACTTAAATCATAGAAACTCTACCTTAACATATGGAGTTTTTTCACAATTTTTGTTTTTTAAAGGTAAAGTATTAAAATATTAAACCAGTGCAAGTGAAAGAATTTTTTGCTTCTGAAAGGGAGGTCTTATAGATGATGGAGCCAGAAAGACAATTGGAGTTGATAAAAAGAGGTGCTGTGGAGATTATCTCTGAAGAGGAACTGATCGAGAGACTCAGAGAGGGCAGGCCCTTAAGAGTGAAGGCAGGATTTGATCCTACTGCTCCGGATCTACATCTTGGACACACTGTGTTAATTGAGAAGATGAGACAGTTTCAGCAGCTGGGTCATGAGGTTATATTTCTTATAGGGGATTTTACAGGTATGATTGGTGATCCCTCGGGAAAGAGTGAAACACGGAAACCGCTTACAAAAGAAGAAGTTCTGGAGAATGCAAAGACTTATAAAGAACAGATATTTAAAATCCTTGATCCTGAGAAGACGCGTATAGAGTTCAACTCTCGCTGGATGTCATCAATGAGTGCTGAGGAGTTAATAAAACTTGCTGCTCAGTATACTGTTGCAAGAATGCTTGAACGGGATGACTTTAAACAGAGATGGCAAAAGCAGAACCCTATTGGTATCCATGAGTTTATATATCCTTTGATTCAGGGATATGACTCTGTGATGTTACAGGCAGATATAGAACTGGGAGGAACTGATCAGAGGTTTAATCTCCTGGTAGGTAGAGAAATACAGAAGGCCTATGGTCAGAAGCCCCAGGTGGTTCTAATGATGCCTCTGCTTGAGGGAACAGATGGAGTCAAAAAGATGAGCAAGAGTCTTGGTAATTATATAGGTATTACAGAACCACCTAATGAGATGTTCGGGAAGCTGATGTCCATCTCTGATGAGCTGATGTTGAGATACTATGAGCTTCTGAGTCATATAGGCAATGAAGAGCTGCAGGAGTTAAAAGAGGGAATAAAGACAGGAAAGATTCATCCAAAGGATGCCAAAATAAGGCTTGCCTTTGAGATAGTGGGGAGATACTGGGGTAGTGAGAAGGCAGAAGCAGCAAAGAGAGAGTTTGAGAGGGTCTTTTCTCAGAAGGCCCTTCCAGAAGATATACCCGAATGTGTTGTGGAATGGGATGGCGATGATCTCTGGTTACCTCAGATATTGAGAGACACCGGGCTCTGTAAGAGTACAAGTGAAGCAACAAGGTTGATAAAACAGGGTGGTATCAGTGTTGATGGTAGAAAAGTGACGGATACAAATGTGAGACTCTCTCCCGGTGAATATTTAATAAAAGTGGGGAAGAGAAGGTTTCTTAGGGTAAGACCCAAATAAGTATATGATAAGTCCCTATGAAGCTATAATAAGGCTTCTGCTTGGAGCTGTCTTTGGTGGTATAATAGGTTTTGAAAGGCAGAGCCACGGTAGACCGGCTGGATTCAGAACCCATCTGCTGGTTTGTGTTGCCTCGGTATTGATAATGATGGTCTCAGTTGATTACTACAGGCTCTCTTCAATAGACAATACCTTTATAAGGATCGATCCAGCAAGAATTGCGGCAGGTGCTATAACAGGTGTGGGTTTTCTTGGGGCTGGGGTTATCATAAAATCAGGTTTTACAATACAGGGGCTTACGACAGCTGCCTGCCTCTGGATTGTATCGGCAATCGGACTTGCCGTAGGCAGCGGTCTCTATATACAGAGTCTCATATCCTTTCTCATTACCTTCTTTTCTCTATGGATACTGAGAAAGTTGGAGTCAAGGGTCTCAAGACTTAAACATAGGCTTGTAACAATTGTGGCAGAGACAGAAGAACTGATTGACCCTTATAGTATTTTTAAGCCTCTTGGTATAGATGTCTCAGAGGTAGATTATGAGATAGACAGAGTGAAAGCAGAGGTAATATACCATGTGCATATCGCTTATAAGAGAAAGGAGCTGGTTTTACAGCTTATCGATAAACTCAGAAGTCTTAAAGAGATAAAAAGAATCAGTATAAGGGGGTAGATTTGAATCTGGACAGATTGAAAGAGACACTATGGTCAGAGGTGAAATATGTTATGCTCGATATGGATGGGACCCTTCTTGATAAATATTTTGATGATTATTTTTGGGAACATTTAGTGCCAGAGAAATACGCAGAAAAGCATAATATCACCTTTGGTAAAGCAAAAGAAGAATTGATGAAAAAGTACAAATCCCAAGAGGGGACCCTTAATTGGACTGATATTGACTACTGGTCAAGGGAGTTGGATCTGGATATTGCTGCCCTGAAGGAACAGATTCGGCATCTAATAGAGGTGCATCCCCATGTGGAGGAGTTTTTACAGGCACTTAAGAAGGCTAATAAAAAGGTATATCTTGTAACGAATGCCCATTATAAGACCTTAAAGATAAAAATGAGAAAGACACAACTGGGAGGCTACTTTGATAGGGTATTTACATCCTTTGATATGGGAATACCCAAAGAGGAGATAGCATTTTGGAAGAGACTACAGAAAATAACAGGCTTTGATAAGGAGCTAACTCTCTTTGTAGATGATTCTCCAGATATTCTTAAAACCGCAAAAGAGTTTGGTATAAAGTATCTTCTACTGAAACTGAGGGCAAACTCAAGAGAGAAAAAGAGGCCCAGAGTTAATGAATTTATTGCTATAGAGGACTTCAGACAGATAATGTATAGTCAATAGTTGATTTTTTGTAATAATTTCTGGTATTTTTTGATAAAATATTAATATGCAACTTTAAAGAAAGGAGATGGGCCATGAAGAAGTATATTTTATTAGTTACAACAGTATTTTTTCTGGTGTTTTCTATTAATTCTTTTGCAGAAGAGGAGTATATTGAGTACACTATCAAGAAAGGGGATACCCTATGGGATATATCGGGGCTTAAACTTAAAGACTCTTTTCTATGGCCAAAGATTTGGAAGGCAAACCCAGAGATCAAAAATCCTGATCTCATATATCCAGGCCAAAAGATACGTATTCCATTGAAGTTTATACAGAGGCAGATTGAGGTTCCTGCAGAGAAGATTGTAAAGGTGCCTGAGAAGAAAGAAAAACCTGTAAGAATCCTGCCAAGGTATCCCTTTGTGGTAGAGCCAGAGTTGATTGCATCAAGTGGTTACATTGACACAGAAATACCCAATATAGGAAGGGTTGTTTCGTCACCTACAGGTAAAAGCATATTGGGAAGGGATGATTATGCTTATGTGGAGGTATACTCTGGCAAACCTGACAAAGGTGAGAGATTTTATACCTTAAAATCTCTCGGGAAGATCTCACATCCTGTCACTGGGAAGTTTATTGGATATCTTATAGAACTAACAGGTATGGTAGAGGTGGTAGGAGAGGAGGCAGGATATACAAAGGTAAAGATACTAAGGTCTTTCTCTGAGATTGATATAGGTTCTCCTCTGGATGAGTATTATCCGATTGAGGCTTATCCATTGGTGAAGGTGGAAGCTCCTGAGGTACATGGTACAATTGTAGCTGCAAAGGATTTAAGGCTTGTTAATGGTGTGTTGGATGTGGTTTATATTGATAGGGGTCTGGTGGATGGAATCAAACCTGGTAATGTATTTACAGTAATATCAGCACAGAAGCCTAACAGACCTATAGGGAGGATTCAAGTAATAGCTACTAAGCAGAATACTGCTGTTGCCATGATTATAAAAGGAGAACAAGAGATCACAAGGGGCGATTATTTTTAACCAAACTCTTCGATAAAAAAGTTCTCCCTTTTTTCTATACCAATAGTACTTTTTGGGCCATGTCCAGGAAGTACTTCTGTGTCCTCAGGCAGGGTGAGAAGTCTCTTGAAGGATTCCTTTAGTTTGTTCAGATCGCCTCCGTGGAAATCTGTCCTTCCTACGGAGCCTGCAAAAAGGGTGTCTCCTGTAATAACAATACCATTGCCATAGAGACAGATGCCCCCGGGGCTATGTCCTGGTGTATGCAATACTTTAAAGTTTAATTTTCCAACCTCTACAGTGTCTCCTTCCTTCACAAACACATCAGGCTCAGGCAGAGGAGGGATATCGTATCCCCAGAATGCTGCCATGTCCCTGGCTGCCTCATATATCTCTTTTTCATCTCTATGGAGGAGGATCTTTGCACCTGTGTCTTCTTTTAGCTCAGGCACCGCGCCTACATGGTCAAAGTGTGCGTGGGTACAGAAGATGTAAACTGGAGTTAGGTTGTCTTCTTTTATTAAATCAATTATCCTGTCTGGTTCATCGCCAGGATCAACAATCATGGCCTTCTTGGTTTCTTCATCTCCTATTATGTAACAGTTAACCTCAAGAGGGCCTACAACAAGACTTTTAATTATCATTCCGTTCCTCCTTCAGTTCTCAGAGAAAGCTATGCTCCTCTTTGGGGAATTCTCCCTTTTCTACTTCTTTTATAAAACTCTTGATAGCGCCAAGTGCCTCCTCCTTCAGGTTTGCGTATCTCTTCACGAACTTTGGTATAAACCTCTCAAAGAGCCCTAAAAGGTCGTGTATCACAAGGACCTGTCCATCACAGTGGGGGCCTGCACCTATGCCAATGGTCGGAATAGAGAGCTCTTCTGTAATTCTTTTTGCCAGTGACATGGGTATTGCCTCAAGCACAATGCTGAATGCCCCTGCATCCTGAAGCATCTTCGCATCCTCTATTAGTCTCTTCTGTGCCTCCTCTGTACGCCCCTGAACCTTAAAACCTCCCATTCTATGGATTGCCTGAGGAGTAAGCCCTATGTGTGCCATAACAGGGATATCCGCCTTGACCATAGCCTCTACTTTCTCCACCACTTCCCTTCCTCCTTCCATCTTTACTGCCTCTGCCCCCGCTTCTTTCAGGAATCTTCCTCCGTTTCTGACAGCCTCCTCAACAGAGGACTGATAGGACATAAAGGGCATGTCTCCCACAACCATTGCCCTTTCTGCTGCCCTTGAAACCATCTTGGTGTGGTATATCATCTCATCCATTGTTACAGGCAGGGTGTTATTAAGCCCCTGAACAACCATTGCCAGTGAGTCTCCAACGAGTATGATGTCCACCCCTGCCTCATCCACGATCTTTGCAAAGGGGTAGTCGTAGGCCGTAAGCATAGTAATCTTCCGTCCCTCAGCCTTCTTCTTCCAGAGCTCGTTTATCGTTACCTTTCCCATAGAGACTCCCTAAATGTGTTCTTTTATCTCAAGAATGAAACTTCTGAAATCCTCAATATTATAAAGAAATTCAAAGAGCCTTTTTCTGTCAACAGAGACATACTCATGTACCAGAATGTTTCTCAGCCCAACCATCCCAGCCAGTCTCTCAGCAAGTCCTGAGGTAATGTAACCGTTTTTTCTTAAAAGTTCAATACACTCTGCATAGGTTTCCGGGCTTCCGAGATTGTATTTACTCACCAGATGACAAGCGATGTCTATAACGATCTGAATGGTTTCAAAGAGCCCGTATCTCAACCCCCACTCTTTTGTTTTGTCATCAGCAATGTCTTCAATAGTAAACCTATTTCTAAATACATCAAGCTCCTTTATATTCTCTTCAAGAAGTTTTAACTTTTCCAGCATATTCTCTTATACCAAACATTCTGTTTTTAATACGCTCTTGCAGGGCACTGTTAAATTTTTCTATAAGATAAAGGGTGTCAAGATAGTATAAAAATGTGTTCTTCTTAAACTCCACAAATTTCTCCATATCTCTGCAAAGGAGTAACTCTCCTTCGGTGATTATTCTATATGCCAGTGCTGGGTGTTTTTTATAGAGTGTGTTAAGTACAACCAAGTCAACACTTCTTCCAGTCTCTATTTCTAACCTAAAACAGACCCTTCCTAACTCTATTAATGAGGTCTCTCTTTCAGTGTAAACACCGATATCAAGATCACTCATGGGATTCAGCTCAGCCCTGGCAGAGGAGCCGAACAGCAGAGCAAATACCACAAACTCCGTATTCTGTAGTATACTACAAAGATTGTCTTTCAGTTCTTTTTTATTATGGAGTTTCATGGGATTTTAAAGTAATCCTGCCTTCTCAAGTATTATTGGTACCTTGTCCTCCATTCCGATCGCCATTATGTGCACTCCGTCACAGATGCCTTCTTCTTTTAACTGCCTTATGTGTCTTGCTGTTATATTGAGGCCTGTTTCGAGGGCCTTTTCTTTTCCCGCGGCCTTGAGTTCGTCTATTAACTCTTGGGGTACTTTAATCCCTGGTACAAATTTATTAAGGAAGTTAGCCATCCCTGCACTCTTCAAGACCACAAGACCCGCTATAATTTTTACAGGAAACTTTCTTGCATGTTTCATAAACTCTTTGAATTTCTCAATATCATAGATCGCCTGTGTCTGGAAGAATTTTGCTCCTGCGCGGACTTTCTTTTCAAACTTTATGAGCTGAGGCTCCAAGGGATCGGCCTCTGGTGTGACCACTGCACCCTGGAAGAAGTCTGTTTTACCGTGGAGTTCGTTACCTGCCATGTCTTTGCCATTGTTGAGGGAGTCAACTATCTGCAGAAGCTGTACCGATTCCACATCATATACAGGCTTTGCCTCTTTATGGTCGCCTGCTGATACATGGTCTCCAGTCATGCAGAGGACATTTCTCACTCCAAGGGCATAGGCACCCAGCAGATCAGACTGAAGCCCTATACGATTGCGGTCACGGCAGGTCATCTGGAGTATGGGTTCCACCCCGTGCTCTAAGGCGACCTTACAACCTGCAAGGGAACACATCCTCACAACCGCAGACTGGTTGTCAGTAAAGTTAACCGCATCTACCTTGCCTTTCAGGAGCTCAATATGATGGATCATTTCTTCAATATTAGTCCCCTTTGGTGGACCAACCTCTGCAGTTACCACAAACTTACCTGACTCAAGAGCCTCCCTGAATGTCATACTCAACCTCCTTTAATAAGAATTATACTAATTCAATACCTTCTCTCTCAGCCTTTTCTAAAAACCTGTTTCTCTTTATCTCTTCCTCGGTAAAAGGGAAGATATCCACCGGTACCCCTGCGTTAGAGAACTTTATTAGATACTCAGGTATTCTGTCCATAGGTCGTCTACTGTCCTTTTTGAGTATTATTAGTATATCTGCATCACTTGCTGCTGTGAAATTATTATCCACGAGTGAGCCAAAGAGAATCACTTTTTTTACATTTGGGTCAGAGGTTTTTATATCTTTAGCAATCTCTTTCAGTGTTCCTATAACCTTATTTTTTTCAAGTAATCTTACTCCGAACATACTCCACTATCCTTTCAGCATCTTTAATAGCCTTTTCTGCATCTTCTTTATCAAAATACTCTCCTGGTATTCCCATATCAAATCCATTGGGATATCTTGTGGGAATATAAAGTTTGTCAAGTTCAGCAGCTGATTTTAATATATCCATATTGGGTCTGTGTTCATCAGGCAGTCCCTTCAGGATCATAAGCACCGAGTGCCCCCACGCTTCTCCACCTATATACTGCACAAGGGCCTTTGCAGCCTTTTCTGCTGCCTGTTGTGCTGCAAAGCAGGCCCATTCATAGTCTTCATCCAAGGTTGCATTTCTTGCATGTCTCAGGTCTCGTTCGGCCTGTCTCAACCAATCATAATGGCGTCTCATTTTTGTTTTTTCTCTCTTGCATACAGAGTCCTTGGCTTCTGTGCCTGAGACCAGTCTTTGGCCTCAATTGTGGTCTCACAGAACTCCTGTAATCTGTCAATCCTCTTCATCCTTTCATATATCCTCACCCATGCACAGGGTATCTCCTCGCTCACCTCGCAATGGCCGTCCTTCATGCCTCCACATGGACCGTTGAGTAGGCCCTTAGGACATGTGGTGATAGGACAGATACCGCCTGTCTTATCCAGAATACACTTTCCACAGAGTGAGCACCTCTCGTCAAACATCTGAAATCGGGTCATGTTGCCGAGAAACATGCTGTCATTCGTTGGATAGACAGGCTTGTCTTCAAAGAGTTCCACTGCTGTCTGGGTACCTGCACCACAGGACAGAACGAGTATACACTCTGCCCTGTCTATGGCATCTTTATGTGCCTTCAGTTCCTTCTTTGTACCAAGCACCTGACAGCCTGTCTTAACGACTACACCTCCTGTCACCTCTTTACCTTCAGCCTTAAGTGTCTCAGACAGCTCCTTTACCTGTTCCTCTCCGCCTGTACCACAGAGGGTTGCACATTCAGAGCAGCCTATAAGAAAAAAGCTTTTGTAGTTTTTGATGTTCTCCATCAGCTCCTGAGAGTTCTTCTTTTTCGTGATTATCATATAAGACCTCCTTTTCTACCAGATGTCTCTAAAGATCAAAGACACAAGAAACTTTATCCAAATCATAACCCAATTGCGTACTTTGCAGCCCTTACAGTGTTTTTCATCAACATCGTTATGGTCATGGGTCCCACGCCTCCAGGCACTGGAGTGATGGCGCCAGCTATCTCCTTTGCAGTGTCAAAGTCCACATCACCTTTAAGGATCGGTATCATTCTGCCTGTCTTCTCACTCTTCTTCTCACCAACTCTGTTTACTCCCACATCTATTACGCAGGCACCGGGTTTGATCCATTCTGACTTCACAAGCCCTGGGACACCTGCTGCAACAATCAGGATATCCGCCCTTTTGCAGTGTTCTGAAAGATTCTTAGTACCTGTGTGTACTACTGTGACAGTAGCATTAGCACCTTTACCCTTCTGCATAAGCATGATTGCTATAGGTTTTCCCACTATGTTTGATCTGCCAACCACCACCACCTCTGCACCTGAGGTCTCGATTCCTGAGCGGACCAGAAGCTCCTGTATGCCTGCAGGGGTACATGGCAGAAACCTCACTTCGTCTCCACCTATTACCAGTCTTCCCAGATTAACGGGATGGAAACAGTCCACATCTTTGTCAGGATCAATTGCATTAATTATTTTCTTCTCATTTATATGTTTTGGCAGAGGTAACTGTACAAGGATTCCGTGGATTTTGGAGTCATTGTTATACTTGTCCACGAATTTGAGGAGTTCTTCCTCAGAGACATCTTCTGGTAGGTCTTCCTGTACAGAATAGAAGCCTAGGTCGTGAGCTGTCTTCTGCTTTGCCGTTACATAACTTACAGACGCAGGATTTTTGCCTACAAGGATGGTTACCAGTCCAGGGACAACCCCGTGCTTTTCTTTCATCTCCTGGACATCTTTTTTCAGCTCTTCTCTGATTTCTGCTGCAATCGCCTTTCCATCAATAATCTTTGCTCCCATAACAACCTCCTCCTTTGTTCTTTTAATAGATTCTCAAGTCTTTTATCCGCAAAAGATACAGGTTTAAATATCGTCTGTCTTGCATTTATTTTTATTATTTCTTCTCAGAAGTCGACTCTCTGTTCAAAGAGTTTTCATTTAATCACCTCTCCTTAACAACTCCAGCATCTCTTCTCTTGTGGACTGTTTCGTTCTGAATATTCCTCTGACTGCAGAGGTTACAGTTCTTGATCCTGGTTTTTTGATGCCTCTCATACTCAGGCATAGGTGTTCTGCATCTATTATTACCATGGCACCTTTTGGTCTTAACCTGTTCATAATCATATCAGCCAGTTGTGATGTAAGGCGTTCCTGTACCTGGGGTCTTTTGGCAAGTATCTCAAGGGCCTTAGCAAGTTCTCCTATACCAACAATCCTTCCCCCTTCCGGTATATAGGCTATATGGGCACGACCAAAAAAGGGTAGCAGATGGTGTTCACAGATGGAATAAAAGGGTATGTCTTTTAACATCACCATCTCATCGTGTCTTTCGCCTTCTATAGGGGTCAAAAGGTCTTCTGCAGATGCAGAAAGACCAGAAAAGAGTTCTTCATACATCCGTGCAACTCTCTCAGGAGTTCTTCTTAGTCCTGGTCTGGTAGGGTCCTCACCAATACCTTCAAGTATGAGTTCTACGCCCTTCTTAATCTTCTCCAGGTTCAATATCTTCCTCCCTTTTTCTGAAACATTATTTGTTGATTTCTATTATCCTTTGATCTGTTACAATCTTCGGGATCCTGATATCATGGTTACTTACAGGTACTTTCTCTAAAATCTGCTCTTCAAAGGCGACAGCCACTAAATGTGGCTTTCGGTTTAAGCCACCGAGAAGTTTATCATAATAGCCTCCTCCATAGCCAAGCCTCCCACCATTTTCATCAAAAGCTACACCAGGAACCAGTATAAAATCGATCTCTTCAAGAGATACTTCTCTTTCAGGTAGTGAATCCGGTTCAGGTATACCCTTAAATCCCGGCTTCAGCTCAGTTCGGGTTTTTATGCTGTACAAAGCGAGCCTCTTTTCTTCAGTGTCTACCTTTGGCAAAACCACTCTTTTACCTCTCTGAAGGGCATCGTCTATTATACCTGATGTATCCACCTCAGAGTCGAAAGAAGCAAAAAGTAATACTGTCTTGGCTTCTCTGTACTCTTTCAGTACTGTCAACCTTTTTTGGATCAATCTGCTTTTGTCTCTCCTTAATTCAGGTTTAATAGAATCTCTTTTTTTTATTATTTCTTTTCTTAAAAGAGATTTATTCATGAAGAGAGTGAGTCTCCCTTTAAAAGAGTGTTTCTATAGACTCTCTTTTTCTATAAACTGTTCCCTGAAACAGTGCTACCTTCTGACCATCCTGGTCTGTAATATCAACAGTATAAGTAGCAAGGCGAGGATTGATAGAGACCTCTTTGGCCTCAGCATAAAGAATCCCTTCTCTGACAGCACGAAAATAGGCGATGCTGACATTGATTGCCATTGCTACAGTACCATGTGAGTTTGAGGCTACCGCAAATACTGCATCAGCAAGGGAGAATACTACTCCTCCATGTACAGTTCCAGCACTGTTCAAATGGTGTCTCTTTAATTCAAGTCTTGCCTTTGCGCTTCCCTTTGAGACTTCTAAGATTTCTATACCAAGATACCTTGCAAAGGCATCTGCATCAATAAACTTTTCAATAACTCTGTTTCTCATCTAACTCAGACTCCTCAGGCCTGAACATACTTTAAGGATTCTTCCAAACGAGTTTTAATCTCCAGTACATCTTTAACGGCTTCTGAGCTTTTAACAAATGGCGCAATCCCTTTCATATCAGCCTCCATGATTTCTGGTCTAAAATTGATTCTACCAAGAAGGTCCATTCCTTCAAGATGTTTTTCAATATAAGAGAGGTCTTCTTCTCCTCTTATCTTATTTGCAACTACATAAACCTTCTTTACCCCGAGCCCTTGAGCCATCTCCTTTATAGTAATGGCAGTCTGGAGAGACCTCTGTCCAGGTTCTACCACCACTACAAAGGCATCTACTGCCTCAGCAGTACCTCTGCTGAGGTGTTCAATACCCGCCTCCATGTCAACTATTACTACCTCGTCTCTCTCTACCACGAGATGTCTGAGAAGCCTTCTTAAGAAGACATTCTCAGGGCAGTAACAGCCCGTGGCAGCTTCCTTCGTCTTACCCATCACAAGAAGGGTTATACCATTTATCTTTTTGCCATACTCCTCAGGAATGTCGTCCACCTTTGGGTTTAGTCTGAAAACTCCTCCCATGCTTCCCGGTTTTGCTCCTGTTCTCTCTTCTATAAGTTCAGTCAGTTCAGAAATCGCCTTCAATTGGGAAATTTCAGACTGACTGAGACCAAATGCCTGCGCAAGGTTTGCATCTGGGTCTGCGTCAACTGCGACCACTTTCTTACCTTCCTTAGCGTAAAGGTGGCTCAGTATAGCAGAAAGGGTGGTTTTACCCACCCCTCCCTTACCAGTAATAGCTATCTTCATAGAAAATATTAACATTTAAAGGAAAAAAGAGTCAAAAAACAGACTTGTTGTTCCACTTTGAATATGATTACAATAATAACCATGCTTATTTATAGGGTTATTTTCAGAGAGTTAATCCTTACTTTTTTGCTCATCATTATAGGGTTGAACCTCCTTCTTATGATGGAAAGGATTCTTAAATTGAGCAGGACATTGACAGGACTGGGCTTGACATTTAAGAATCTTCTTATGATTATTCTCCTTGTGCAGCCCCAGATCCTTGTCTTCTCTTTACCTCTTGGTCTGATGTTAGCTGTCTTGAGTGTTTATGGTAGAATGACCTTTGAGAACGAAACAATGGTTCTTAGAAGTTCAGGACTCAGTCTGCATCGTCTATTCAGACCAGTGTTATATCTGTCTCTACTTTCTCTTATTGTGTCTTTTTCTGTATCCCTTTTTGTCGCTCCTGCAGCACTGAAGAGGTTAAGGATAGAGGTAAATTCTCTTCTTTCAAGAAATGCTGTACAGGCTATTGAACCGGGGGTGTTTTTCACAGCCTTCAGAGGATTTACCCTACTTGTTGATGGAAAAAAGAAGGGAGGCATTGTTCAGAATATCTTTATACTTCGAGAAAAGAACGGTGGTTCTGAGGCAATTACTGCAAAGCAGGCAAGGATTGGCCAAGATCAGGATGGTAATCCAGTGATGATGCTTTACAATGGACTCATACATCTGCCTTCTCAGCATTCCATAGAGGTTCGTTTTAAAGAATATGTAATGAAATTGCCGTCTTCCGAGCAACTTCTCAGTAGAAGAAGAGGGGAGATGGGAATAAGAGAACTGTATAAAAGGGCTGATACTGATGCAAAGGGGAGAGAAAAATACGTAATAGAACTCTTCAGGAGGTTCAGTTTCCCTCTGCTTATAATACCTGTTGCTCTAATAAGCTGTGCTCTGTCTCTTGTGTCAGGCAGAAGTGGAAGATTGAGAGGGGTGTTTGTTGGTTTTATAATTTATGCACTTTATTATACAGTGCTCGTATATTCTGAAAATCTCTATAGAACAGGAGCTGTTTCTGCTGTGTCCTGCTGGATACCGATTGGTATTTTTACATTAATCTCTTTTTACTTATACAGGAGAGTAAGCAGTGAATAGGATCCAGAAAAGGTATCTGAAGGATTTCGTTCTTCTGCTGTTAGGCTTTTCCATCTCTCTATCCATAGTCTTTTCAATAATCTTTGTAGTTGGTGAAATGGACACTATAATTAAAAAGACCTCCTCTGTAGAAGCTCTTGTTAAGGTAGGATTACTCAAAATACCAGAGTTCATGAAGTATATTCTTCCTCTTGCCTGTCTTGTGAGTGTACTTCTTGTTTTTGGTATAGCTGCAAGAAAGAACGAGATAATAATTATTAGAAGCTGTGGAGTTGATATGAGGAGGTTCCTTCTGCCTATTATAGGAGTTTCTCTGGTGGTTGTGGTTATTAATTTTGTTATATCTGAGATGGTAACTCCTATTACTACTGAACGAATTAACAGAATGCTACATAAACCTATGAAACATGTGGTATATAGTGCTGGAGGGGTATGGATAAGAAAGAGGGGAGGGTTAATTGTGAGGGCAGGGGTATTTGATCCATATACAGGTAGTCTGAAAAGGGTTTCTCTTTTCTGGATTAAAGATGGTGTATTAATCAAAAGAATGGAGGCAGAATCAGGATTATGGAGAGGACATGACTGGGCTTTAAGGAATCTGTATATCTATGATTTGAATAAAAAGAGAGTTATAAGGAAAGAAAAAAGTGTTATAAAAGGAGTGGGAGGAATAGAGATACTTAAGAGGGCAAGGAAGCGGATTGACGAGATGTCTGTTTTTAGCCTTATAAAGTATCATAATAAATTGAAGGCCTTGGGAGTGAAGAATATAAAGGTGAGTGTGGATGTACACTCTCGACTTTCTTACCCTTTTACCAATCTTTTCATGGTTCTAATAGGGTTGTGTCTCTCTTTCAGTCTCAGGCTTTTGGGAGGATTACTTACTATGGGGCTTGGCATCGGGATTGCCCTGTTGTACTGGTTCTCCTTTACAATGGCCCTTTCTTTCGGATATGCGGGGGTGGTGCCTCCATGGCTGGCTGGTTGGTCAATACCAGGGCTTTTCGGCATAATAGGGCTTTATTTATATAGAAGAATTCCTGTCTGAAACACCTTCTTTTATAATCAACTCTCTCAATTCCTTTAACAGTAGAGAGGTTATTCTCCCAGGGCTGTACTTCCATTCATTCACTCTCTTTACAGGCATGACTTCAATAAGGGTATTTGTAATAAAGACCTCTTCAGATTCTCTTAAATCATCCAGTGTATATAGGGACTCCCTCACCTCAATTCCTTCTTTTTTTGCCAGACCAATCACAACCTGTCTTGTTATTCCATCCAGAATACCAGAAGCCCTTGAGGGGGTACAGAGTATACCCTCTCTAACAAAGAATATATTGCTTACTGAACACTCTGTAACATACCCATCCCTGTTTAGCATTATGCAGTCAAAGTATTTATCTCCACACTCCATCCTTGCAAGTATATTTGGTAGAAAACTCAGGCTCTTAAGGTCTGCATCCTCTTCTGAACGGCAGTTTCTCCTTTTTGCAACTGAGAGTTCAACACCACTGTGGTATACCTCTTCAGAGAACCCCTCATAAGGAGCCACTTCAATAAATACTGTAGGAGTTTCACACCCAACTGGCCTCGGCCCCCTTTTACACCTTCCCCTGCTTACTGTGATCCTTAGATAAGCATCTGAAAGACTGTTTAACTTTAGTAATCTGTAGAGGTTTTCTTTGTACTCCTGTATGCTGATTCTGTTTTCAATGCCGAGGATCTGTAACCCCTTTATGAGTCTTTCCAGATGTCTGTTTAACTTGAAGATATATCCATCATATGCCCTCAGTGTCTCAAATACTCCATCACCATAGAGAAACCCTCTGTCTGCCACAGAGACCTTAGCCTCTTCTTTATCAATAAACTCTCCGTTCAGAAAGACGATCACGGTGTAAGGTTAAAAGATATTCATACTTAAGTATCTGTCACCCCTGTCAGGCAGAACCACTACAACCCTTTTATCTCTACCCACTTTTTTTGCCACCTTAAGGGCAGCCCACATGGCAGCACCTGAAGAGACCCCTACAAAAAGTCCCTCTTTAATACTAAGTTCCTTTGCCATCTCTGCTGCATCCTCATCACTCACGGGTATGATCTCGTCGTATATTGAAGTGTTCAGCACACCAGGGAAAAATCCTGCTCCAATACCTGGTATTTTATGGGGACCTGGCTCTCCTCCTGACAGTACTGCTGACGAGGCAGGCTCTACTGCCACCACATAGCAGTCCCTTCTTTTCTCCTTAAAGACCTCACCGACACCGGTTATTGTTCCCCCTGTGCCTACCCCAGCCACAAAGACATCAGGCACTTCCCCGAGATCATCTATTATTTCAATTGCCGTGGTTTTTCTGTGTATTTCAGGGTTTGCAGGGTTTTCAAATTGTTGGGGCATAAAATAGTCTTTATGCTCAAGACAGAGTCTTTCTGCCTCTTCAACTGCTCCCATCATTCCCTTCTCGGCGGGTGTCAGTATCAGTTCTGCTCCATATGCCTTCAGTACCTGACGTCTCTCAATCGTCATTGTTTCTGGCATTGTGAGTATTAGCCTGTAGCCCTTAACAGCCGCCACAAGAGCAAGCCCTATGCCTGTGTTTCCACTGGTTGGTTCCACTATTGTTCCTCCTGGACGGAGTTTACCCTCTCTTTCAGCAGCCTCTATCATACTGAGGGCAATTCTGTCCTTTACAGATCCACCTGGGTTAAAACCCTCCAGCTTTGCAAACACAGTAGCATCCCCTTCCTCTGTAAGCCTTCTTATCCTTACAAGAGGAGTATTACCAATCAGTTCAAGAATATCTCTCTTTACGCCCTTAGACATTTAACCTCCCCTTTATTTTATAGTTATGATCTCAGCCTTCATCTCTGTAGTATCAACTATTCCTATCGTGGCCTTCCCGTAAAGCCAGTGGCCTGCCTCACCGGGATTTACTATAAGTGTATTGTTGATGTTTTTTACCACTGCCTTATGCGTATGACCGTATATTATCAGGTCAAAGTGACCGCTGGCAGCCAGGTCATCCACCAGGTCAGGTTCATGCATTACGATAATTCTCTTGTCAGCATACTCAAATTTATAGGGTTGACGGTGTATCTTTCCCTTGGACCTCTCTGAAAGGAGCAGCTTGTCACCATCGTTGTTTCCGAAGATGCCTACAAACTCTGCCTTTAGGTCTTCAAAGGGGATAAGGGAGAAAGGAGATGTAAAGTCTCCGGCATGTATTACAAGAGATACCTCTGAACTGTTGAATATCTCAATCGCCTGTTTAATCCTGTCAATGTTATCATGAGTATCTGAAATAAGACCGATCTTCATATAGCCTCCTTTTCATAGGGTTTTACGATTTCAAGTTTTTAATTATATACCATTTTATACAAATATATCTTTAAATTAAGCCCACATTAAAATGCAGTTTTTAAAGAGTCCTATCCCTACTTAACTCAGATCAATCGTAAGTTTTCAGAAGAAACCCCTTTCAGTTGCAAAAATCTTTTAATATCTGTTATTTTTTAAATCTAAATTTAATTCTCTTAAAGGGTTAAGATTGAGATGAACAAGCTAAAAAAACTGAGAGCAGAGATAGACAGGATTGATGAGAAGATTCTTGAGCTTCTCAACAAAAGGGCAGAGGTGGTTCTGGAGATTGCGAAGGTTAAGAGTGCTGAGAAGGTAGGGTTTTACTCACCAGAAAGAGAGAGAGAAATACTGGAGAGGCTTCAGCAGTTAAACAAAGGCCCTTTTCCTAACGATGCCCTCAAGGTAATATTTCGGGAGATATTGTCTGCATCTCTGTCATTGGAGGAACCTCTTAAGGTGGCCTGTCTTGGTCCTCTTGCCACATTCACCCATCTGGCTGCAATAAGGCATTTTGGCTCTTCTGCCGAGTTCATACCAGTGAAGACAATAAAGGATGTCTTTGAGGCGGTGCTTGAAGGAAAGGCTGATTTCGGAGTGGTGCCCATAGAGAACTCCAATGAGGGTGTTATAAGTTATACCCTTGACATGTTTATGGATTATGACCTAAAGGTGTCAGCAGAGATCATGCTTGAAATCAATCATAATCTTCTGTCACGCTCTGGTGATATAAAAAAAATAAAAAAGATATACTCCCATCCGCAGGCAGTAGCTCAGTGCAGGGGCTGGCTTGAAAGGAATCTGCCTAATATACCGATTGTGGACTCTCCGAGCACAGCAAAGGCAGCAGAACAGGCTGCAAAGGATGAGGAAGGAGCAGCCATTGCGAGTGACCTTGCAGCAAAGATATATGATTTAAGAATTATTGAGAGAAGAATTGAGGATAACAAGAACAACTACACACGTTTTCTGGTGATCTCTGAAGATTTTCCCAAGCCTTCAGGTAAAGACAAGACATCCATTATGCTCTCAATAAAAGACAAGCCAGGAGCCCTCTATGAGGTGCTTGCTCCGTTTAAGAAACACAATATAAACCTTACAAAGATAGAATCCCGTCCTTCAAGGAGAAAGGCATGGGAGTATATTTTCTTTATTGACCTTGAAGGACATATTGAAGACAAGAAAGTGAATAAGGCATTAGGTGATGTGGAGAAACATTGCCTATTTTTAAAGGTTCTCGGTTCCTATCCGAGGACTGATGAGATCTCAAAAAGGAGAAAATATCTATGATATCTGTACCAGAGTATGTGAGGTCAATTAAGCCCTATGTTCCTGGAAAGCCTATTGAGGAACTGGAGAGAGAGTTGGGGATAAGGGAGGCTGTAAAGCTTGCGTCAAATGAGAATCCCCTTGGTCCCTCCAGAAAGGCGGTTGAGGCTATGAAGGAGGTACTGGAAGGGGTAAACAGGTATCCTGACGGAGGTGGATACTACCTGAAACAGGCCCTTTCAGAAAGGTTGGGCGTAGATATGGATGAAATCATCCTGGGTAATGGTTCAAATGAGCTTCTTGATATAGCTGTCAGGACATTCATGACCCCACAGGATGAGGCGGTAATGGGTAAACCATCTTTTGTAGTGTATCCACTTGCTGTGCAGGCGCTTGGTGCAAGGGGAATAGAGGTACCGCTGAAACAGTGGCGGCATGACCTTCCCTCAATGGCTGAGAGCATCACAGACAGAACGAAGATCGTGTTTATCGCAAATCCGAATAATCCGACAGGCACTATAAACCTCAGTGATGAATTTGATGAGTTTATGTCTAAGGTGCCTGAAGGGGTGCTTGTTGTGGTGGATGAGGCATATTATGAGTATGTACAGGATGCTCGTTACCCAGACACAATGAAATACTTTCGGGAAGGAAGAGACATCCTTATACTGAGGACCTTCTCAAAAATTTACGGGCTGGCAGGTCTCAGGATCGGATACGGTATAGCAAAGAAGGAGCTGGTTACAGAAATGAACAAAATCCGTGAACCCTTCAATATAAATACCCTTGCACAGGTAGCAGCCAGAGCAGCCCTTGAGGATGAGGAGCATGTGAAGGAGTCAGTAAGAGTGAACGAGGAGGGGAAGAGTTATTTGTACAAGGAGTTTGATAGGCTTGGTATGGAGTACCTGCCAACAGAGGCGAATTTTATATTTGTAATACTTAAGCAGGACAATGCAGTGGAGGTATATGAGAGGCTACTTAAAGAGGGAGTAATTGTAAGGCCTATGGGACAGAGATATTTGCGGATAACCATCGGTCTTCCTGAGGAGAACAGGAGGCTGATAGAAGCCCTTGAGAAGGTGATATAAATTTATGTGGAATACAGGAGGTTAAAGAATGGATATTATAGTACTCAAACCCGAAGCAACAGATACAGATATTGAACACATAATTGGGAAGCTGAAGAAGAAGGGGCTTGAGGCCCATGTCTCAAGAGGCACAGAGAGGACAATAATCGGGGTTATAGGTGATACCTCAAGGGTATCTGAGGATGAGGAGAATGCTATAAGGGCGATTGAGGCTGTTGAGAGCGTGATGCGGATAATAAAGCCCTACAAACTCGCCAGCAGGGAATTCAAAAAAGAGACCACAGTAATCAACATCAGAGGTAACAGGATAGGTTCAGAAAGGATACATGTTATTGCAGGTCCCTGTGCAGTGGAAAGCAGAAAAGTTGTGCTTGAAGTTGCAGAGAGGGTCAAAAGTGCCGGTGCCACATTCCTGAGGGGCGGGGCTTTCAAACCGAGGACATCTCCCTATTCATTTCAGGGACTGGGTGAAGAGGGGCTCAAGATCCTTGCAGAGGCGAGGGAACTCACGGGGTTGCCAGTAGTCACAGAGCTTATGGACCCAAGGGATATTGACCTTGTTTTACAGTATGCAGATGTGATCCAGATCGGGGCAAGGAATATGCAGAACTTCAGATTACTGTTGGAGGTTGGTGAGGCAGACAAGCCAGTGTTGCTGAAGAGAGGTCTTTCTGCTACTATAAAGGAGTGGCTCATGGCAGCAGAGTATATAATGTCCAAAGGCAATCATCAGGTGATACTCTGCGAAAGAGGGATAAGGACATTTGAGACAGCCACCCGTAATACCCTTGACCTTAGTGCTGTACCACTGTTGAAACAACTCACTCATCTGCCTGTGGTGGTAGACCCGAGCCACGGAGTAGGAAAGTGGGATCTTGTTATACCAATGGCAAGAGCTGCGGTTGCAGCAGGTGCTGATGGATTACTTGTGGAGGTCCATCCAAACCCAGAAGAGGCCCTTTCTGATGGTGAGCAATCACTTAAGCCTGATGCCTTTAGACAGATGATGGAGGAGATAAAACCTATAGCAAAGGCAGTAGGCAGAAGTGTCTGAACCTGATTTTAAGAACATTGCAATTATTGGAGTGGGGCTTATAGGGGGTTCATTTGCCGGTGCCTTGAAGAGTCGCTATGGTAGCAGTATCTCTATCATTGGATTTGGCAGAAGAGAGGAGAACCTCAAGGAAGCACTAAGAAGAGGACTGATCGACACATATACCTTTTCACCAGAGGAGGCGGTTAAAGAGAGAGACCTCATTGTGCTTGCCACTCCTGTGGGTAGATTCAGAGAACTCCTGAGAAGATTTGCATCTCATCTGAAGAAAGACTCTGTTATCATAGATGTAGGTAGTGTTAAGGGGATTGTGAGGGAACTTGAGTCTTTGGTGCCAGAGGGGGTTGATTTTGTAGGATGTCATCCTATTGCAGGTTCAGAGAAGGCAGGTGCAGAGAATGCCAGCCCAGAGCTCTTCAATGAAGCCCTCTGTATAGTTACTCCTACTGAAAGAACTAACAGTACTGTGTTAAATAGAGTAATAAACATATGGCAGTCTGTGGGATGTAGGGTTGTCCAGATGAGTCCTGAGCAACATGACAGAGTATTCGGTCTTATAAGTCATCTTCCCCATCTGGTGTCTTTTGCCCTTGTTAATACAGTGGCCAAGCTCGACTCTGAGGCAATAGAATACTCAGGAGGTGGATTTAAGGACACCACAAGGATAGCAATGAGTCCTTCCCAGCTATGGGTTGATATCTCTCTTGAGAATAGAGAAAACCTTATTGAGCTTATTGAGACAATGAAAACCGAACTTGACAGCCTCAAGGATGCCCTTATAAGCTCTGATAAACAAAGGCTCCTTAAAACATTCCAGAAAGCGAATAACTTAAGGAGAAGGCTTAAGAATGACTGTTGAACTCTCCTTTAAAGGACCTCTTAAGGGTGAGACATTGGTTCCTTCAGACAAGTCCATATCTCACAGAGCGGCAATCTTCTCCTCCATTGCAAAGGGTAAGAGCATAATCAGAAACTATCTCATGGCCCGTGATCCTCTCTCCACACTCAATGCCCTCAGACTCCTTGATGTGGATATATCTGTGGAAGGCTCAACCTTAGTAATATCAGGCAAAGGATTACAGGGACTTAGAGAACCCGATGATGTGATTGATTGTGAGAACTCAGGCACCACCATGAGACTCCTGAGTGGTCTTCTTGCAGGCCAGCCCTTCTTCTCTGTACTTACAGGAGACTCCTCCCTGAGACAGAGACCCATGGGAAGGGTGATTCTACCCCTCAGGATGATGGGCGCCCATTTGGTGGCCAGAAAGGATGATTCGCTACCACCAGTAGCAATCAAAGGAGGTGGTCTAAAGGGTATTGAATACATATCACCTCATGCCTCAGCACAGGTCAAGTCAGCAGTGCTTCTGGCAGGTCTTTATGCAGAAGGGAAGACATCGGTTATTGAGCCTCACAAGTCAAGGGACCATACTGAGAGGATGCTGAGTTCAATGGGGGTGGAGATAAAGGTTGAAGGGCTTAAGGTTACCCTTACGCCTCCAGAAGAGCTGGCTCCTGTAGATATAACAGTTCCTGGAGATTTCTCTTCAGCAGCCTTCTTCATCGTGGCAGCCTTAATCATACCCGGCTCTGAGGTGCTTGTAAGAAATGTGGGAGTAAACCCCACTAGGACAGGGCTGCTTGATGTCCTTATGAGAATGGGTGCAGAGGTGGAGATTCTTAATCAGAGGGAGGTTTCTGGAGAGCCCGTTGCAGACATTCTTTCAAAGTATACACCTGATCTGAGGGCTACTGAGGTTAAGGAGGAGGAGATTCCAAAAGCAATAGACGAGTTTCCCGTGTTGACTGTTGCTGCAACACAGGCTGAAGGGATCACCATCATTCGTGGGGCCTCTGAGCTGAGGGTGAAAGAGTCAGACAGGATAGCGGCAATGGTATCTGAACTCAGAAAGATGGGGGCAGAGATTGAGGAATATCCCGATGGGGTGAGCATAAAAGGGCCTGTTGAACTGAAAGGTGCTCAGTTGAGTTCCTATGGTGACCACAGAATTGCCATGGCTCTTTCTGTGGCAGCACTCCTTTCTGATGTTCCTTCCACAATAGATGATAGCTCTTCAGTAGAGATATCATTCCCTGGTTTCTATGAGATCCTCTCCAGACTGGGCCAGTAATTTCCTTGGTTTGTTCAGAAACTGATGTTTTGTCTTTCAAGCAAAAGTTCGCCAAGGAAACTACCTGGTTTAATCTCAGCATTTTTGATTAACTCCACACCTTCAAGACCATAAGGCTTAACACATGATGCACACACATAGAATTTGACATCAAACTCCTCAGTTAGTGTCTTAAGGAGTTCCGCAACTGGGGAGAAGCCATCCTTCTTCTGCCAGGTAATGGTTTCTGCGAATCCCTTCTTTGCAAGCATAACTCCTTCATTGATCAGAAAGAAATCCAGCTCTATGTCGAAGGCTTTCATATTTGTGGCAAGCTGAAGAGCACCTGCTGCCACATCAGGCTTATCAAAGGAATGGTTAAGTATAAAAACAAATTTTTTCTCTATCATAGAGACCTCCTTAGGTAAACAATTAATAAATTTATAAACTTTTAATATTATACTGACCAGTCAGTTCAATTGTCAAATTGGTAATCTTGGAGATACAGATTTGTTTATTCAAAAAATACCTCTAGAATCTTAATTGCTTTCTTAATCTCTGACTCTTCTCTTCCCTCAAAGAGTTTTTCTACTCTCTTTAGATATTGATTTTCTCCAGGATTACATTCTTCAATCAAAAAGATTTCGGCTAAGGATATACCGAGGGCATCTGAGATTTTATAAATACAACATATGGTAGGATTCTTCTCTCCTCTTTCAATCTCACCTATGTATTTATAACTGAGGTCTGCCTCTTCTCCCAATCTCTGTTGAGTAAATCCTTTTGCTATTCTTAAGTCTTTCAGTCTCTTACCAAAGGCCTTGAGTACGAAGGCTCTATCCATTACCCCCTCTTTATAATACACCAATTTCCTTGCTCTTATGAGAATAAATGTTGTTTATTATAGGTCTAAAAGGCTTTCCTGTCTACTCCCTATAGGTGTAATTAATACCTCTGTTTTATTCCCTATAGTTACCATATTCTTAAAGTTTTTTACATCCTTTCCCCTTTTGTAGTGATAGTGGTAAAATTTTTTATGTCCAAAGACAGTTCCTGTAAAGAAACTCCTTTATGTCCGAGGTGCGGCTGGAAAGCCATTAAAAATGGCAGTGTCAGAGGCAGAAAGAGATTTAGATGCCTAAAGTGTGGCAAAACCTTTGGATTCAGTAGTCTTTACTGTTTCAGTCCTTTGAGGACACCTCTTGCTGAAATTGTTAATTCTTTACTGATACTTTGGCATAGAGGGAGTTTCAGTGCTGCTGAGAAGGTTACAGGACATAAGGCAGAGACTCTTTGTCGGTGGGTTAGGTACCTGTACAGACAGAGAGAAAACCTCTGCCCAGATAAAAGGGACTTCCAGATAGCTTACAACATTAGAAGAGATGAATTTATTGAAGTACTGGAGACCCTTTATAAAAAGATAGAGAATAAAGACCACTATAAGAAAGGGTGGGCAAATATTGAACTTTCCAGTAGTTCTTCAGAACAACTATTAGAAACAATAAAATCAATTATTACTAATCCGGAATTAATTGATCCCAATATCACAGGTGTAGATAGAGTTGTGAACATCCTTTATCAGAGCCTCTGGAAGGATGTTCTTTTTGGTACGAAAGGGGATGCTCTGATAGTATTTGAAAGCTTTGACAGAGAACTCACATATGAATTCGTAAAAACCCTTCCTACAACTGTAGTTGCCTTAGAGTTGTCTGCAAACTGGTCAGAGGCTATGAAACTGGTAAAGGCAATACATACAATGGTAAGTATCTCTGAAGACAGGTTGAAGGAGTGGCAAAGACTTCTCAGACAGAGGCTTTTTGATGTCCAAGAACAAAGGGCACTGGTTGACTGGTGCTACATGAAAAGGGCTCAGTTTTACCATAAAGTAAATCCTAACCTATCCATAAAGATTACCCATGAAAGAAAAGAATACCAGCAAGATTCCAAACTCGGGGCAAACAAACCACATCTTGAGATAAATGCTACAGCTTGGCTTGTTTTATTTCTTATGCAGGTAGGTAGAGTTGAAGAGAAACAAACGGAACAGAAGCTTGAAAGGGTTTTAAAAGAGTACTCATTAGAAAGTAGATTTCCCAGAAGACTACTCGCAACTTACTATAGCTTAAGGGCAACAAATGCATGTAGACACGAGAGATTGGGGTTACTGATGAAACTTGAAAGAGTGGCTGATGAACTTCTCAGTTCAATAGATGGGGCAAAGGACTCTTCAAGGGAAATCTCAAGCACATATATTGATATAGCTCAATGGTTTAAAAAACTGAGAAGACCTTCTCTGGCAGAGGAAGAAAGGCTCCAGAAAGCGGCAAAAATATCCATAAGATATGGTCTCAGAGGACAGGCAAGACAACTTCTTCAGCTTGCCCGAGCAAAGAGATTCTCCCCCGAGCCATTGATATATAACTCTTTGCTCCAGATTGCAGAGCCCGTCAAGTACGATAAACTCTACAGGCAGGAATAACCCTTCTACAACCTCAGTCCTTTGTTGACCTCCTTTGCAAAGGCGTTGCCCGAGGAGAGCATCCTTGAGAATTCCTCAAATGTGTACACCACAAGATTGACATCAAGAGGGATATCAACAAAGTAATCTATAAGATCGTCAGAACGCTCTGTAAATCTCTTCTCCGTATCTTCAACAATTACAGCCACATCCACATCACTGAATGGAGTAAACTCTCCACTGCTGAAGGAACCAAAGAGTATTACCTCTTTAACCTCTGGATGGTTGTCTTTTATTTTTTGGGTAATTTTTTTAAGGGTTTCTATAAGTTCCTCAAATGCTATTGAGAATATCTCTACACCACTGAAGCACCTCTTCTGCAGCACTTACTGCCTCCTCAGCCATTTTTTATCAAAATAATCCATTGGTGCCCCTTCAGGAAAACCATTGGGATATCTTGTTTCTATGTAATATCTGCTCAGAATCCTTGCGTAATGAAAAAAGTGTTCTGGGACGGTATAGGATGTAGATAGGCCCTTTATTAATCCCAGAATTGAATCACCTCTCGCAACACTGTGCATCTTATCGTAAACTGCCTTTAGTGCCTTCTCTGCAGATTGTTGAGAGGCGAAACAGGCCCATTCAAAGTCTCCATCCTTTAAGGCATTTTTTGCATGTGAAAGGTCTTTCTCTGCCTGTCTCATTCCAGTCTCTTTCTCTGGTGGGCATAAGGTGATTATTCCTTTATCTGTTCAGGTTTTCTTGCCTGCTCAAGGGCAATCTCTTTCACTGTGGCAAAGGCCCTTGCCCCTGAAGCACCCTCAACAACCTTCTCTGTAAGCTCTCTTAACTGATTAAGGACATTAGAGAGTTCTTTCCTTAAGTCTTCAATCTTCTGCTCCTGTGCCTTAACGGTCTCCTCCAGAAACTTGATGTTCTGCTCGTACATTCTCTTCTCCCACTGCCTTTCTGTCTGAAGCAATCTCTCCTTCTCCTGCATCTCTCTTTTCAGCTGTCTGGCCGTCTCCTCTTTTGCCTTTTCTACCTCGGCCTTAAGGATTTCAGGGAATCTCTCTGCCTCTTCTTTCAATCTTTTGAGCTCCTCTTCCTGAGCCTCTATAGCCTTTATCCTTTCCTGAAGTTCTTTCTCAAGAGCAGCTCTCTTTTCATTGTACTCATCTTCTTCAATTTTTCTCTTTCTGTCCCGTTCATAGATATACTCTTCCTGTTCCCTCTCCCACTGTAATTTTAAAGCCTTTTTCTCCTGCTCAATCTCGTTTCTCATCCGCTGGAGCTCTTCTTCAAGGCGTGTCTTTTCTTTCTTGTAATTTTCCTGCAGTTGTGTAAGCTTTTCACTGTACTCCTTTTCTGCCTCTTTTATCTTTTCCTGGTAGTGTTCCATAAGTCTGTAAAATGTCTCGGTTGAGGCTTCTATATCATAGAGTTCCTTGAGCCTCTGCTGCTGTAGCTGTACAGCCCTGTTTAGATGTTCCAGTTGTCTTGACTGGTTTGTCATCTTCTCTGCGAGAAGGGTAAGGGTGTTGTTTATCTCAATCTGTAGCTGTGTGATGCTTTCTGTTACTTTCTGAACGGTGGCATCCTTTGCAAATAATAAAGCCTCTTCATCAGCTTTCTTTTCCGCTTCTTTACGCCACTTTTTCACCTCCTCTGCCTCCTTTGCCTTTTGATGGTACTGCTCAAGTAGCTGCTTGTATTTTTCTATTAGTTCCTTCTTCGTCATTTGAGGAGAGACCTTAAATTCATCCTTCATGAAACCCTCCCTTCAGATGTTTTTTCAGTTCTATCTCAGTATATTATCTGGTTATCTAAAAAATCAATGTATTATGTTATAATTTCACTATGATAGATACCCTTCAGATTTATGAACAACTAAAGGATGAGATAACCCCTACTGCTGCCAAAAAGATAGCGGAAGCGATAGGAAGGGTGTATAGTGAACTCCTGAATACAGTAACAAAGGAGGAGTTCAGAGAACTCAAGGACACTGTAGCAGAACTTGCTGAAGCCCAGAAAAGAACAGAGCAGAGACTAACAAGACTTGAGGCTGTGGTAGAAGAACTTGCTGAGGCACAGAAGCGAACTGAGCAGAGACTAACAAGGCTTGAGGCTGTAGTAGAGGAGCTTGCTGAAGCCCAAAAGAGGACCGAGCAAGAGTTGAGGAAACTCATTGGAGAGCATCGGAAGACAAGAGAACAGCTTGGAGGAGTCAGCCATACTGTAGGTTATGTTCTTGAGGACAGGGCTTACAGGGGACTGCCTGCACTTCTCAAGAGGGATTTGGGAGTGGATATTCTTACATCGTTGAAACGTGATTATATAGAGGTATCTCCTGGAAGGTATGAAGAGGTGAACATCATAGGCAAGGGCAGGCGTAATGGTGAGGAGGTATTGATAATAGGTGAGTGTAAGACTCAACTGAAGAAGACAGACATAGATGCATTTATAAGATTCATTAAGAAGGTAGAGAGTGTTCTGGAAGGTGAAAAGGTACTGATTGCAGTAACCTATCAGGCATCTCCTCCTGTGAGGAGGTATGCAGAGCAGAAAGGTATCAAACTGTACTTCTCATATGAAATGCCTCTTTAACTCTCCCTGTGATTAATCACAGGGAGAGGTATTTTTATTATTCTTTTATTTTAGACATTTCTTGAGCTATCATTCTTGCCTGTTCTAACATTAGCTCTTTTCGTAAGTGCCAAAAGGCATGGCCCACAGCGAGAATCCAGAAAAATATTCCAATAAAGAAGAACCAGATAGTAGCAAATGCAAGAGCATAAAGAATTGAATTCAATATAAATGCTCCCCACTTTCCTTTAATTACAAAATATAAAGGAGGAATAAATAAGATAATCAAATACATCATTTGAATAACCTCCTCACAATTTTAGATGAGTTTAAATTATTCAACCTCTACCATTATTGTGTTATCAACATATGCTTTCATCTGACTACCAGAAGGAATTTGAGCTGCTTCACCTTTCATTAACAAACCCAATGGACAGAGCACTACACTTATTGCTATGGACTCTACCTGTTTACTTTCCCCTTCCCTTCTAAGATGTCCTCTCAGAGGTACCTTCTGTCCATCAACCGCTTTTGTGCTGGAAACTGCGATATTAATCTTGCCAGCTTTTCCAATATATCCTTCCTTTTCTGCTATTACTATCTCTCCTAAGGCAGGTGTCCCCGCTTTTATTACCACCACTCCGTCAACCACTACATCCTGTGCAACCTCAAGTTTAACTATATCACCTACTCCCAAGACCTGAGGGTTTATTGGTTCAGTAGTTCTTAGAATTACAAGAGTACCTTCTTCTAACTTCACTTTTCTCTTAGCTAACGCATCCGATACATGGATAAAGGTTGTAATAAAAGTAAAACTCAATATCCAGATAAGTAAATGCCTTCTCATTATCTTAATCCTCCTCTAATAAGATTCTTAGATTTAGATAAAAAGAAAATCGCTTTCTTCCGGTGTAATTTTTTCACCTCCTTTTTACTATTCTGAATTTTTGTGGTAAAATAAACAACAATTGTTGTAAAACCGATTCCACCTCCCAAGCCTGTTAAAAAGGCAATAAGTTTATTACTATGCCAGTCGAGTATTTTGGCTGATATATCTATCATCATTGGAATTATGAAAACTCCATACCATGGACTAAATAAGTTTCTCTTTTTTAAGAAAATTATTCCTGATAGAAATATACCCAGATATATGCCAGAATCCCTGCTACATATACCCATTGGTCTATTGAATATCCAGATGCATCTTGTTGGTAATTGATGGCATATTGCTCCCAGTGTTCTGTATAGTGCTGTAGAAAGTTCGTATACCTTCATATACTCCAGCACAGGTGCAAGCACTCCAGTCAGAAGTATCAATACCGATAAAGAACATACTAATACAGAGATGATTTTCATCTCCAAAAGTAGTGTTGTGTCTTAATACACAATAGATTTATTGATATCCAGTTCAAAATTAATTATTCTATTACAGTCCACTGGATACCCGTCAGGAGTTACCCATGGAGCATTCAATATACTTGTAGTTTTTGGCATTACTAATCCTTGAATTAATGTAATACCTATAGCCTTGCCCGTGGAATCAAAAGCATTATACATTAAGGCGATACTTTTATTAGTTGTTGTGGTATTTTCCAACTGCACACATAGTCCACACATTGAGTAAGATTCACAGAGCCAGGCATTTACAATAATCACCCCATTGAGAGTGATCCCTGTTGAGTTACCACCTGAACCATTACTGCCTCCACCTCTTCCGCCTCCTCCACAGGAAAGAAGGAATAGTGTAAACCCTATTATCATGATAATGCCCAAAAACTTTTTCATTGTTCTTCTCCTTTCTTTCCAAAATCAAAGTAAACTATACTTGGTGTTAGTGTAAATTAATTGGATACCCCTTTAAAGACCTTCTCCTTTTGTAGTGGTATAGAAGATAACAAAGTGCTCTGGATTTAAAACCTCAATGTTATTCCCACAAATGGACCTGAAATCTTCAGTTTTGCATAATTTGGATCATCCTTGACCTTTATATCAAAGCTTCTGTAGCCTCCTACAATACAGATGTTCTTCTGAGGGATTATCCTTATTCCTGCATCAGCATCAATGAGATATCCATACTCTCCTGCAGGAAGTCCTGAAGCTTCTGCAAAGAGGTTCACAATCCTGTGAATATTAATATCAAGGGCAACGCCAATAGTAGGAAGCCCCATAGTGAATTCCTTTGATGCGGCAATGTTAAAATCAGGGGCCTTGAGTGATGTATCCACCCAGAATCCTTTTACTTCAAGTAGGGAACCGAATTTAACCTTTCTCTCTGCAATATTGACAAACTGCCATATCCAGCCAAGCCTTATATATCTTACTTCAAGGTCTGTTACAACCCTTGTGCCGAATGTATAGATTTTTCCTCCATATTCGATCGTCTGTTCTACATGTTTGTCTCCACTGTAACTTATCTGGGTATAACCAAGACGAATTCTACTGTTAGGTCCTGTGTACCATACCAGATTGCCTCCTGGGAGATTCTCATCCTCTATTGCAAGATCTCTCTTAAAATCAATGTCTGTTCCTGTATTATTTACAACCACTTTGCCTCTGGCTGTCAGCTCTGGCATCCAGTATTGGACTTCAAGGGCTATTTTTGCATCCTGTGCAGAGGCTACTTTAGATATTGTAAGTAAGATTACAACAATCAATCCTAAAAAGATCTCAAGCCTTTTCATAACTCTCCTCCTTCTGATAGATTAAAATTTCACCTTCTTCCCTGGCAGTGGAGGGTTAGAAAGCCTGTATTAAAAAGACTTCTGCCAGGGAAGAAGGAATTATAAGGGAAATTATATATACAACATCCTTTCCAGTAAACCCACTATAGCTGGTTATATTAAGAACAAAAATATTTCTGAGAAAAAATTTAGATATTCGTTTTTCCTCAAAAATAAATCTGCTTAAAATATGATCCACATTAACTATAGATTTCCTACTTCTGAGTTTCTTTTTATAGGCTGCAAGAAAGTTCTTCTGTAAGATACTCTATCTGCTTTGAAAGTGCAATTATGTCTATGGATTTCTCAATTTTATTAAGGCTGTTTTTAGTTCTTTTATCCACCTGTTGAAGCCTCAACCTCCCTGTTTAGTGGTATATCTGTTTTCATACTTTTCCGTACCTTTCTGCCAAGTCTTCTCCTCTCAATAACCTTCATCTATGGTATGAAAAGATTATTCCTCAAACTGACTAACCTCAAAAGCTTCCTCAGTATCTTTAGCTCTTCCGCATTGTTCTTTAATGGTTTTAGCTCTGTCCATTCAGTCAGTACCTCTGTCGCCATAAGTGTGTATATAAAATTCTTCCTTTAATGAACTTCCACTAATGATGCACAAGATCTTCCTATAGATACCTTGCCATTGTCAGCTTGTCAAATCAACCCTCTGCCTTACTTGACTTCTTAAGTTACTACTAAAGGAATTTCCTTTATACCTGTTTTTGAGCTTTATTTGTCTCTATAAGGCTCCAATAGCCTATCAACTGTTGTCGCACTTATTTTCAATAACTGCTCCTTTGTTCTTGGACTTAGTAACCCCCGAATTTCAGTAAAACCTCATGGTTTAGCCTTATAACTGTATTAAGATATTTTGATGATACAAACCCTGATATCCTCCAGAACTTCTTTAATATCCTGAGTACATCCTCTCTATAAACCTTCCTACTGTCCCTTTTATGGATATTATGCTTTGTATGATCATTTATTACTACTTTTCTGTCCATTATCTATACCTACCTTGCCTGTGTTCCTCGGAGTTATTCTACATATTGGCGGTTCATTTGAAGTATTCCTGAAATCTCATCAAGAATCATAGACTTTTGCTTCTTCGTCGCCTTATGATAGGCCTTTGCATTGTGCTTGATAATCACATAACGGCTCTTCATGGTGTATACTCCTTTAGGTACTGTGGCAACCATCCTGATAACCTCCTTTCATGGATTTTAAAGGTTAAATCTTTTAGGTTTAAGGGATGGTTGCCCTTTTTGTCAATTCTGAGGAAACAAGACCTTTTCGTGTAGATTATTTTTGAGGAATGCCGTATTCTTGACTAAATAGATCCATACCAGTATACTTCTTATTATTCTTTTTGGCCAGGTTTTATAACTGGTGATAATTTTCTCAGGAGGTGGCTAATGTCAGACTTTTACCAGACAGGCGTAGTAGCAACACTACACAGACTGGGACAACCTGACCTTGACAGAATAGAGGCTGAGCTTTCATGGTACTCCAATGAGAGGCCTATAGCCCTTGTATTACCCTCACTTTTCAGTGAGCTTCAAGGAGAGGCACTTAAAAGAATTGTAGAGGAATTGAAGAATGTTAAATATATACATGAGGTTGTGGTCACCTTAGGACCTTCAAGTAGAGAGGAGTTCCTCTATGCAAAGGAATTCTTCTCTGTACTACCACAGAAGACAAGGATAATCTGGAATACAGGCCCAAGAATATCAGAGATCTATGAATCTATAAAAGAGGCAGAGTTGCCCATTGGTGAGGAGGGTAAAGGAAGGTCTGCCTGGATGGCTTATGGTTATATACTTTCAGAACAGAGGTTTCATACAATAGTACTGCATGACTGTGATATCCTTACATACAACAGGGAGATGCTTGCAAGGCTATGTTATCCTGTTACAAATCCAAATCTGGATTATCATTTCTGTAAAGGGTATTACAGCAGGGTAACAGATAGGATGCATGGAAGGGTAACAAGGCTTCTTGTCTCTCCTCTTATTCGTGCATTACAGAAGATACTCGGCTATAATAACCAACTCTTAGCCTTCTTTGATAGCTTTAGATATCCCTTAGCAGGGGAATTTTCTATGGTAACTGACCTCTCAAGAGTTATAAGAATACCTGGAGACTGGGGGCTTGAGGTAGGTGTACTTGCAGAGGTTTACAGGAATACCTCTCTCAGAAGGGTCTGTCAGGTTGATATTGCAGAAAACTATGAACATAAACATCAAGAACTGTCTCCTGAAGATGCTTCAAAAGGCCTTCATAAGATGTGTGTTGATATCTGTAAATCTCTCTTTAGGACACTCGCCTCTGAAGGAGTAGTATTCTCTGAGGGTTTTTTCAATACCCTTATAGCTACCTATATGAGAACAGCACAGGATATGTTAAAAAGATACGAGGATGATGCAGCCATTAATGGATTATTTTTTGACAGACATGAGGAGAGCCTTGCTGTGGAGACATTCACAAAGGGTATAAAGAAGGCAGCAGAGATAATAATGGAGGACCCTCTTGGAGTGCCTCTTATATCAAGCTGGGACAGGGTAACCTCAGCAGTGCCTGATATACTCAATAGAATAAGAAAGGCGGTTGAAGAGGACAATGAGTGATTTATGATATAATAGAATACCTATGCAAGAGTTGATTGAGATAAAAGATATAATAGTGCCTATTCTTGTCATCTTTTTCACCTTAACTGTACTTCTTATCGTAAGAGCTTTTCTAATACGTTTTCTACAAAAGTTCGCAAAAAAGACAGAGAGCAAGATTGATGATATTATAATAAAGGCAACAAGATTCCCGTCTATACTCTGGGCCTTTGCAATTGCCCTCTATATTGGTATTGCTATATCTCCAATCCCTGAAAAGTTTGGGTTTTACATTAACAGAAGTATATTTGTATTTCTCATTCTTTCAATAACGATTGTTGCTGCTAACCTTTCAAGCAAACTCTTCAGAGAGTATTTAAACCGTGGAGTAGTTCAGATGCCTGCCACAGGACTTGTTAATGCTACTGTGAAAGGGCTGATACTTATAATAGGATTTCTCTTTATCTTAAGTGGTCTTGGTATCTCTATTACTCCTCTGATAACAGCTCTCGGAGTTGGTGGATTGGCTGTTGCCTTGGCTCTTCAGGATACTCTGGCGAATCTCTTTGCAGGGATTCATATAATTATGGAACGTAGCATCCGGGTTGGGGATTTTATAAAGCTTGAGACAGGAGAGCAGGGATATGTTGATGATATAACCTGGAGGGCGACAAGGATAAGAATGCTCCCTAATAATACCGTCATTATTCCCAACAGTAAACTCGCTCAGAGTATTATCACAAACTATTATCTTCCTGAAAAACGCATGTCTCTGCTTATTCCTATTGGGGTGAGCTATTCCTCTGATCCTGAACATGTGGAAAGGGTGCTGATTGAGGAGACAATGAAGGCAGCAGATGAGATACCAGGACTTCTGAAGGAACCCAAGCCTTTCGTCAGGTTTATCCCTGGATTTGGAGAGAGTTCCTTGGACTTTACTCTCATATGCCAGGTAGCTGAGTTTGTTGACCAGTACCTGGTGCAACATGAGTTGAGGAAGAGAATATTCAAACGCTTCCAGCAAGAAGGAATTGAGATACCATTCCCCCACAGAACAGTATACCTTAGAGAAGAGAAAGATTGGGATAAATCGCTTTAATTATAAAATAATGTTCGAATTTAAAAGCTGTATAAATATAATCAAGTCTACTGGTAAAAAGGCACATACTCTACAAGAACTAAGAGAACACCTAACCACTATCAGTGACGAGAGCATATATCATCATGTCTATGAGTACTTCCTGAAAGGTCATAGACTCCTCTTCACAAATGACTTTGCCCAGTGGGTAGGAGACAACCTCGAAGATAGTGTATTGTCCGAAAGACTCTCTAATATTGATCCCTATGCCTTCTCAACTGTTTCAGAACTTAGACAGGAGATAATAAACACCATTGATAACCACTTAAAGGAATCTCCTCTACCACGAGAGGCAAGACCCGGTGAAGAGTTCTATTTTAATGAGTCAGTGACTATTATATATCCTGTAGGTATAAGGGTGAGAAACCTGGCAGAGTTTCTTATTGCGATTCAACACATTGACAGAGGTTGTATCTACTATCATTTCTACGAAGCAAGAACACGGCTTGGAAACACTATGGATGACTTCTCCATGTGGATAGAGTATGCACTTCACAAGAAAGAACTTGCGGATAAAATAAGGGCAATAGACCCATTTATGCATGATATTGAGGGTATAAGGCATCGTATCACCAATCTGGTAAAAGAAGAAGTTACAAAGGATATGGAGACGGTTTGAGATGCTGAACGAATATGTGGGGATAGCTCCAAAGGGAGATCTTATCCTTATAAAGAGGCTCTGTGAGAAACTGAGGGGGAGAGATTTTTTACATATAAACTCTACAAGGGCAGGTGGTGGAGTTGCAGAGATACTGCAGAGGATGATCCCACTCTTGCAGGAGCTTGGTATAAATGCGAGGTGGGAGGTGATAGAGGGAGACAAGAGATTCTTCGATATTACAAAAAAGATTCATAATGCCTTACAGGGTTTTACAGAGGTTCTTACAGAGGAGATGTGGGAATATTATTTCTATGTGAATAAAGAGAACTCTTCCAAGATTGAGTTAGGAGCTGACGCGGTTTTTATTCATGATCCACAACCTGCGCCTCTTGTGAAATTCAGACCTTCTAAGAGAAGAGGGATCTGGTTCTGGAGATGTCACATAGATCTATCTAATCCCCAGAAAGAGATATGTGACCGTCTGATGGAATATTATAATGAATATGATGCCTCGGTGTTTTCTGTCTCCAACTTTGCAATAGGGGAAAAATCACTCGAATTTATTATACCTCCTTCAATAGACCCTCTAAGTGACAAAAATGTAGAGCTTACAGAGAAGGAGATTGAAGATATCCTTTCTCCCTATAATATCCCTCTTGACAGACCCATGATACTGCAGGTATCAAGATTTGATAGATTTAAGGATCCCATAGGTGTTATAAAGGCATACAGGAATGTAAAAAAATACAATGATTGTATCCTTGTACTCGCGGGCAGCCCTGCTACAGATGACCCTGAAGGAGAGGTCGTCTTAAATGAGGTTAAGGAGTTTGCTGCAGATGATCCAGATATTTTTATACTTATGCTTCCTCCTTTCAGTGATAAGGTGATCAATGCACTCCAGAGAGCAGCAACAATAGTTCTTCAGAAATCTATAAAGGAAGGTTTTGGGCTTACTGTCTCAGAGGCGATGTGGAAGGGGAAGCCTGTGATAGGTGGTGCAGTGGGTGGGATTCCATTGCAGATAATCCATAGAGTAACAGGGTTTTTGGTACATTCAATAGAAGGAGCTGCATTCAGAATAAGACAATTTCTTAACAGTCCTGAGATGATAAAGAGGATGGGGGAAGCAGGTAGGGAGCATGTGAGAGAGAATTTCTTGATAACTCGTCAGATTAGAGATTATCTCTCACTCTGGTACTATATGGAAACAGGTATGAAAAGTGTATTTGAGGTATGATCTCAAATAAACTAAAGGCATTTCTTGACGGAGGGTTTGCAGAGAAGCCCTTGGTAGTGGTTACTAACAGGGAGCCCTATATCCATAAAAAGACCAACTCGGGTATAAAATATGAAGCTGCTGCAGGTGGAGTGGCTACGGCATTGGATGATGTGATGAAGGCTACTGGAGGGGTCTGGGTCGCCTGGGGTAGTGGTTCTGCAGACAAGGATGTGGTGGATGATAATAACAGTATCTGGGTTCCTCCTGATGAACCTTCTTATATCTTAAAGCGTGTATGGCTTACGCCTTCACAGGTAGAGAATTACTACAATGGTTATTCTAACAGGGTCCTCTGGCCCCTCTGTCATATTGCACTCGAACGGGTCTATTTTAAAGAAAAATACTGGAAGGCATACAGAGAGGTGAATGAACTTTTTGCTAACTCTGTAATAGAGATTTCTGAGGATAATCCTGTTGTTTGGATACATGATTATCATCTATGCCTTGTTCCTGCTATCTTGAGACAGAGGAATCCCAACCTGACAATTGCACATTTCTGGCATATACCATGGCCAGACTGGAGTGTGTTCAGGATATGTCCCCAGGCTGAAGAGCTTATTAAAGGGCTTCTTGGATGTGATCTGATCGGATTCCAGATTCCCCTTTTTGTAAAAAACTTCTTAGACTGTGTGAGCGAATGTCTTCCTGCTGCAGATGTTGATTACTTTCATTCTACCGTAAGGTTTGATGGACATCTCACCAATGTGAAGACATTCCCAATAAGTATTGATTTTGAAAAGTTTGATAGCACTGCATCAGATAAAAGTATCGAGAGAAAGATTAAAGAGATCAAAAGGGAGTATAATCTCGAGAATAAATATATTGGGATCGGCGTAGACAGATTAGAGTATACCAAGGCACTTATTAAAAGGCTACAGGCGATTGATCTCTTTTTTGAGAAATACAGGAGCATGAGAGAGAGATTTACATTTATCCAGATATCTGCATCCACCCGTATGCAAGAACCCTATCTAAGCTATAAAAAGGCTGTAGAGAAGATGATCGGAAAGATAAACGAGAAATTCTCAACTGACAGATGGAAACCAGTGATTTATCTTGACAAGAAGCTCTCTTATCCGGAACTTGTTGCCTTCTATAGAATGGCAGATGTTGCAATTATCAGTTCTATATATGATGGTATGAATCTTGTTGCAAAGGAATATATAGCCTCACAGATTGATAGAAAAGGGACCCTTATATTAAGTGAGCTTGCCGGGGCAGCAGAGGAACTTGAGGGTGCCATACTGATTAATCCTTATGATATAGAGAGCTTCGCAAAAAGTATATATAAGGCTTTGAAGATGTCATTCCAAGAGAAACAGAAGAGGATGGATATGATGAGAGAGCATGTAAAGGAGCATGATATATATAACTGGATCTCTGAGATTCTGAAGGAGATAATGATTCTTTCCTCAATCAAGAATAAAAAATGCCTTTATCTTTATAACAATCTGGATGAAGTATATACAACCCTTAAGGACAGAGATCTCTTTCTATTTTTGGATTACGATGGAACACTAACCCCAATAGTAGATTCTCCTGAAAAGGCGATGTTATCAGAGAGTATGAAGAGGACTGTAAAGGCTATTGCCGATTATATCCCTGTGGCAGTAATAAGTGGCAGGGCCTTAGATGATATTAGAGAAAGGGTAGGGATAGAGGGGATTATATATGCAGGTAATCATGGTGCAGAGATATGGGATGGAGAGAAGGTGATCGTGAGTTATGAGGCAGAGACCACAAGACATATTCTTCAGGACTTTCTTGAGAGGTTAAAAAAAGTTCTCTCTCCCTTAAGAGGAGTAATTATTGAGGATAAAGGAGTAACCGCCAGTATTCACTACAGACAGGTGAGTATCAAAAACTTGAGTAAGCTTTTTAGGCTATTTAATGAGGTGGCAGAGGAATTTAAGGATATCTTCCGTATAACAACTGGCAAAAAGGTTTTTGAGATAAGACCCCTCAGTGCCTGGAATAAGGGAGATGCAGTGAATTGGCTTTTAGATAGATTTGGGCCTGAAAGAATGCCCATTTATATAGGGGATGATGTAACTGATGAGGATGCCTTCCATACCATTGAAGGCAGAGGCGTTTCTATAGGTGTTGGAATAAACTGTAATGCTGATTATTATCTAAGAAGTCAATCAGAAGTGGAGAGATTTCTCAGAGAGCTTGTCACTTATCTTTCCAACAATTGTTAATCTCATATTTTTAGTTAAAGGACTTCACCTTTGTGCCTGTAGAGTTTGAGGAACACCTGATAGTTTATTCATCATGTATTGTAGACTTTTTACCCTTTTTGAGAAGATATCCATTCTGTTTTTCGGAACAGCCTTGGCTCTTGGCAGAGACATTTTAAGGGGATTTACAAACTTTCCAAAACGTTTTACCCTATAGTCCAGATGGGGACCTGTAGCCATTCCTGTAGCCCCAACATAACCTATAATCTCTCCCTGTTTTACTTTCTTCCCTCTTCTTATACCCTTTTTTATCCTTGAAAGATGTCCATAATAGGTCTCATAACCATTGGGATGGCGTATTATCACACATTTACCATAATGACCCTTCCAACCCGCGAACTTCACTGTACCATCGCCTGCTGAAGATACAGGAGTTCCGTAGGGTGCGGCATAATCCACACCCAGGTGGGGTCTATAAATCTTGAGTATAGGATGCTTTCTACGATAAGAAAAGCGGGAACTAATATATCTGAATCTAAGAGGAGCCCTTAATAATGCCTTCTTGAGAGATCTTCCTTTGCTGTCAAAATAGCCGGGTTTGCCGTCTATTTCGAATCTGTAAGCCTCATAACGCCTGCCATTGTTAACAAATTCAGCAGCAAGAATGTTTCCAAAACCTTTAAATACATTATCGAGCCACAGTTCCTCTACAAGCATCTTGAAGCTATCTCCCTCTCTCAATTCTGTTACAAAATCAATCTCTGACTCAAAGATATCTGCAAGTTCGAATGCAAGCCTAAGATGTTCTCTTGTCTCTCCTACTGCATATATGAGATTGTCTTTTATAGTGCCTGACAGAAGAGTATATCTCTTTGTATAAGGTACCTCTACTAATTCTGCATAAAAGCCATCTTCACCTCTGTAGACATTCAAATACTTGTTGTCGTTTACGGAATACTTAAGGCTTTCTATCATTTCTTTAGATTCGGCCTTTTTAGTAATAATTATGTAGGATCTGCGAGGTTTTACCTTTGCAAGATTGAACACATCTTTTGAGGCATTGTATATTTCCTGTAATTCTGATAATGCCAGTCCTTCCTTTTTGAAAATATCATAAAAGGTTTCACCTCTTCTCACAAGTCCTGCAATCTCTCTTTTATGTTCACTTCTGTCGTGTTCTATAATTAAGGAGAGCTGTTTATCTGCAGAGCCGCGTTCTGAAGGAGCTATCTGGTAAAAGAGAAGGACTACAATTGCCAGAAGCCCTACAAGAAAAGAAGACTTTTTCATGTGGTTTATTATATTTATTTGCAAAAACTTTTTTCAAGAAACTATAATTATTCGGTAATGGTCTCTAAGATAATCATCTTACTCTGGTTCTCCATTATTACATTAGCCTCTTTAATACCTGTACCAAAAGGTGTCTCTATGGTCTCTGACAAGATTGTTCATTTTGCTATTTACTATACTACTACACTTTTATGCTTTCTTATCTTAAGAGTACGGTCTCTTAATGGGTTAATAAAAATATCTGTATATATCTTCATTTATGGACTAATAATTGAATTCTTACAGCACCTAATCCCTGGACGGAACTTCAGTGTGGAAGATATATTTGCAAATACAGCGGGAATATACCTTTTTATACTCTCCTATTCACTTTTAAGTAAAGACGAGAAAGAGTGAGAGAGTAACAGCAATGCCAAGTAGTGCACCCAGTATGACTTCCCATGGAGTATGTACTTTTGTAGCAACCCTACTCTGTGCTATCATGATGGCAATAACAAATGTTAAAGCAGATACGAGAAAGTTCTCGCTTATGAAGGAGACAGATACCCATATAGAAAAAGACAGGGCCGCGTGACCACTGGGGAACCCACCCCTCAATGGATGGCCTTTCCCAAATTTGGCCTTTGTAATAACAACAAGAATTGAGACGATTACAAGAGATACAATTGCAGTCTCTTCATATGTATGTTTGGCAACTTTTAGCCCTTTTTTAAATACATCTTCTATATATGGGACAAGAATTATGTATCCAATAACCAAGGAGGAGAATGCTGTAATAAAGACTGCACCTGCTGCTATATCTTTTGCAATCCTTGCCTTCTCTTGTTTCTGAGGTGAAAGAAGATCTACTACAGACTCAATTGCTGAATTTATCATCTCTGCAAGAATCACCATGGTTGCTACTACAGCAATAAAAATAAACTCTACCCTGTTTACACCAAGTAGATAACTAAGAATAACAACCGTTGATGCAGCATACAGATGATATCTTACATGCCTCTGGGTTTTTGAGGCGTAGAGTATTCCTTCAATTGCATTATTTGCCGAATCAATCCATCTTCTTAATGGCATCGAGAAGCTCGGACTCCTTCTTTCGCATTGCTAAAGCCCGTCTTTTGTCCTTCTCATGGTTATAACCTAACAGATGGAGTAGTCCATGAATAAGAAGATGGTAAACCTCTTCTTCAAGTGTCTTCCCTTCTTCCTTCGCTCTTCTGTCTGCCATGTGGAGATTTACTACTACATCACCAAGAAGCAATTCTCCTAATTTAGCAGCCTTCTTTATATCTCTCAGGGATGTATAGATGGGGAAGGAGAGTACATCAGTTGTGGTATCTAAACCTCTGTAGGCCCGATTCAGATTCCTGATCTGGCGGTCATTGACAAAGAGAATACTCAGCTCAGTGCCTTGGAGTCCCAGAAGTTCGCCAATCCTTTGGAGTCGACGAAGTAAATCTTTCTTGTCTAATTTTACCTTTCGTTGTCTGTCTTTTAGTATCACTTTCATGTTTTTTAACCTTTTCTCCAAAATCAAATCCAGGATAATCTACTCTTCTATGAAGTATTCCTGTAAGTATATATGTGAATCTCTTTTTTATGAGGGATATGTCTCTGAGTGTAAGTTCACAGTTTTCAAGCTGACCATCGATAAATATATGATTTACTATTCTATCTACAAGTGCCTCAATCCTTGCAGGTGTTGGATCCTTCAGTACCCTTGAGGCTGCTTCTACTGCATCAGCCAGCATTACCAAGGCTGCAACACGGGTCTTGGGTTTTGGTCCATGATAGCGGTAGTCCTCCTCTTTTGGTTCAGTATCTGCTGTATCTTTTGCCTTCTGATAGAAGTAGGTCATGAGACATGTGCCATGATGTTGCTGAATCACATCGATTACTGCTTCTGGCAGTTTGAACTCCCTTGCAATCTCAACACCTTCTTTAACATGAGATGCCAGAATAATACTGCTCATATGGGGAGTTAGTCTATCATGTTTGCTTACTGTGCCTGTAAGGTTTTCTATAAAGTACTCTGGCATCTTTATTTTGCCAATGTCATGATAATAGGCACTGACTCTTGCCAACAGGGGATTTACCCCTATATCCTCTGCAACAGACTCTACGAGATTACCAACGATTATGCTATGGTGATATGTTCCAGGAGCAGCAATCATCAGATTTTTCATCAAAGGATGATTCAGATCAAGGAGTTCCAGCAGTGTTATATCTGTCGATACCTTGAAGAGATTCTCTATTACAGGTAGTATAATAGATACCATTGCGGAGACTACAATTCCAGACATTGATGCATATAAATAGGCATTACGTAAGAACTCCATGTTGTCTATTCTTTTCAGGAGAATGATGCCTGTCAGAGTAAAGATATTTGTGATACTTATATATAATCCGGCCTTTAGGAGGTCTGTCCTTTTTTTACATTTTACCACCGCAAAAGACCCTACAAGACTGCCTAAGAATGCATATACAGGATACAGGGGCTCTAATGTCCATATTCCTGCAAGAAGGCTTGTCGTGAAGGAGAATATTATTGCAGTATGAAAGTCGAATATGAGAGTTACTATAACAGCACCTATTGCAATGGGCATTCCGTATAAAACAGCCTCTGAACTTTCAAGTCCTATTCCTTCAGAGAAGTTTATAAAGAAATAATAAAATCCTTTTGCCAGCAGGAGTGTAAAAGGAACCATTATTACTACAAGTAGAATCATTCTATACTTTTTTATATAATCAGGTCTGTATCGCTTAATATCCCTGTAGAAAATATAGAAGAGACCTCCTGTTAATACGAGACTACCGAAGGTATTTATCAGAGAGAAGGTATTAATTATAATCATAGATGTGACAAGACAGGCCAATACAGGTGGTAAATGTTTAAATATATCCCTAAGGATAATTTTTTTACCTTTGAGATGGATATCATTCTCTCTATCTGTCTGGATTTTCCTTTTTCCGTTTCTCCGCAATCTCATAGGCCCTTATAATCTCCTGTACAAGTTTATGCCTTACCACATCTCTTTTTGTAAAATATATAAATTTTATACCTTCAATACCGCTCAGAATTTTTTCTGCCTCAATTAGACCTGAAATCTTTCCTGCTGGAAGGTCAACCTGAGTTATATCTCCTGTAATAACTGTTTTTGAATTGAATCCGAGCCTTGTAAGATACATCTTCATCTGTTCTGAAGTAGTATTCTGTGCCTCATCCAGAATTATGAATGCATCATTAAGGGTTCTACCTCTCATATAGGCAAGAGGAGCAATCTCTATAACTCCCTTTTCAATCAATCTCATTGCCTTTTCAAAATCCATCATCTCATAAAGGGCATCATAGAGGGGTCTCAAGTAGGGATGTACTTTTTCATATATATCACCTGGTAGGTATCCTAACTTCTCTCCAGCCTCAACAGCTGGTCTTGCCAGGACGATTCTGCTCACTTCTTTTTTCATCAATGCATTGATGGCCATAGCCATGGCAAGATAGGTCTTCCCTGTGCCTGCAGGACCAATACCAAACACTATATCATATTTACGAATAGCCTCAATATACTGCCTCTGTGTTTCGGTTTTAGGAATTATGAATCTCTTTTTAGAAGAGACAGGCACATGATTCAGAAAGAGGTCTTTAATGGATGTCTCTTCTCCTCTCTTTATGGCTAACAGGGCAAACATAATATCCTCTGGTTTTAGGTTGTAACCCCTGCTGCTTATCTCTTGAATCTCCTCTATCAACCTCTCCGCCTCTTTTGCCTCTTTCTCAGGTCCTTTTATAAAAATCTTGTTTCCTCTTGCACTTATAACAATACCAAACTGCTCCTCAATTAGACGTAGGTTTCTCTGCAATCCAGAAAAGAATATGTCTGAGTCCCTTCCTGAAATCTCCTTTTCTAGAATTATCTCTTTAACTGTTGGCTCTGTACTCTGCATATTTTTAAAATACTAAAAGGGGTTAAGTTGAGCTTTCTGTCAATACAATGGCCTTAAGTCCTTCATTTCTTGTTATTTTTATTGCCATATTTTCTGCCTCTGCTCTACTCTTAAACTTACCAACCCTCACTCTGTAGAATTTTTTGTCTCCTCCAGTCTCTACTATTCTTACTGTATAACCCTTCTTCTGTAATCTCCTTTTAAGGGCTTCTGCTTCAGATGAGATTCTGAAAGCACCGACCTGAATGGTATAGTAAACCCTTTTTGTTATTTTCTTTTCTTTTTTTTCTATACTCTTTTCTTTCTGTTCAGTCTTTGGAACTTCTGTAACTACTTTTGGAATCTCTGAAACTATCTCTTCCTGCTCTACTGTCTTACTGTCAAAGATTTTAGGCTCTTCTGTTTTGATACTTTCAGGTTCAGCCAGAGCAGGTATCTCCTCTTCTGCCTTTGATTCCATAGGAGTATATACTTCCATCTTTTCCTCTGATACTAATTCCTCAGAAACCTGAGACTTACCCACTATATATCCAAGGGTGAAACTAAATGTACTTACCAGAATAATAAAACCAATTAATAGTGCCTTGTCTGAAAACAGCCCCATGGGTATCTTATTATAAAATTTCATCTTCATAGAATAAGCATACCATCCCCGTATGAGAAAAATCTATAACCTTTTCTTATAGCTTCATTATAGGCATTGAGTATATTATCTCTTCCTGCGAGTGCAGACACAAGCATTAGGGGGGTTGATCTTGGAAGATGAAAGTTGGTCACAAGTGCATCAACCACTTTGAATTTATATCCGGGGTATATGTAGAGGTCAGTTTTACCTTTGATTGTACCATTTGAGCTTTCAGTCCTTAGATATTCTGAGAAGACTGATTCAAGAGCCCTTGTAACAGTGGTCCCCACTGCCACCACCTTTCTACCCTTGTTCTTTGTATCTGAAATGAGGGTTATAAGTTCTGAGGAGAGCTCGAAATATTCCTCCTCCATCCTGTGTTCCTCAACATTTTCAGTCTTTATAGGCATAAATGTACCGATACCTACATGCAGTGTCAGATATCTTATTATTACCCCTTTTGATCTGAGCTCTTCCAGAAGTTTTTCTGTGAAATGAAGCCCTGCCGTAGGAGCAGCAATAGAGCCCTCCTTTTGTGCATAAACGGTTTGATACCATTGTCTGTCATCTGCAGATGGAGGACGTCGGATATAGGGAGGAAGAGGCATGTATCCATACTGCCAGAGATAATCAGTGATATCTTCAGAGTTGAATACGGCTTTTTTACCATTAAATATCTCTGCTTCAAGGCCCTTTTTAAACAGAACCTTCCCTGTATATCTACCCTTTGAGAGAATATTATACTCACCTGGCCCACACTTATCTACAATCAGTATCTCTATCCTTCCACCTGTAGGTTTTCTACCCAGCAGTCTCGCCGGGATAACCTTTGTATTATTCAGTATAAGCAGATCACCTTCCGTAAGGTAGTTCTTAATTTCATAGAAATATCTATGCTCTATTTTCCCGTTTCTGTAGAGTACCATGAGTCTACAGTGGTCCCTTTTCTGTAAGGGTTTCTCTGCAATTAGATTACGGGGCAATTTGAAGTCGAATCTCTCAATTCTCATTTTATTCTCTGGATAGTGGTTCCTGGATAGTAGTATTTCAGGATCTCTTTATAAGTTCTTCCTTTTTTTGCCATCTGTTGGGCACCCCACTGACAGAGTCCTACTCCATGGCCATAACCCTTGCCTTTAAAGATAAAATTATCCTTTTCCTGTTTAACCTTAAACCATGTACTTGGTAGCAGCCTCCATCCGAGCAGACGCCTAAAATCCTTGGCAGGTAGTATATATTGATCTCTCTTAGTAATAATTGTGACATCTTTTACTCTGCCTGTAGGTGTATAAGAAGAAACCTCGATATCAAGGATATCTTTCTCTGATAAGAGTTTTTCTATGGTTTTCTTATCTATTACTCTCTTCCATCTCCAGTATGGAGATATTGAACAGTCATTCTCTACTGATTTCAGATAGGGTATATCATAACCAAAAACCTCCTTCGCCTTCTCTGTGGTACCTCCACAGGTGGAATGATAAAGTGCTTCTATGAGTTTTCCTTTATATGTAAGTACTTCTCCTTTTGTATTCAATACTGCATAGACAACTCTACGATTCTTATTCTCACCACTGTATATCTGGTGTAGAGTAGAGGATGTAAGGTGGAATAGGGCATTTGGGTTCTTTAATATATGTCTCAGGGCATAAGTCCGAACCACAACTGCCTGTGCCTTCAAGGCTTCCATCTCCCACGATTCTGTTACCTCTGATGCAACCACACTCTCCACATATTCCTCCAGAGGTAGTTGATTTACAAGATAGAGACCACCTCTGCCTCTGTATACCTCAATATTACCTCTGTATGAAATCCCTCCTACCATAAGCTGTCCCTTGATGTTACCGATCTTCTCGAGCCTTTCTTCAGGAGAAGGCTGAAGGGGAAATCTTTCATCGAGAATCAAGACCCTTATATATTTATGAGAATCATCTGAAGATAAAGAATTATTATGTATTAGGAGGAGTATTAATAGAGAGACAATTATACAAAGGAACTGTTTCATCTTCTACTTAATATCCAAAACAGTAGTGAAAGGAATATACTTATAAGGATACTTGTTGCTAAGGGGAAATAAAAGGTAAAGTTCTTTTTTTGAATGATAATATCTCCTGGAAGACGACCTATATAGGGAACCTTCCCTACAAACATGAGTAACAGACCGACCAGTATTACTACTAATCCAACTAAAATCAAGAAACGACCCATCTGCATCAGAGGATCTATCATCTTCTCCTCCCTTTATGTAAATATCTCTCCTGTTCCGAATAGATACAACCACAGTACTTCTGTCTGTAAAGACCTAATTCCTTGGATATTCTCATCCCTTCTTTCCATCCTTCACGAAAATCTTCCTCGAAAAATTCTATATCAAACCTTTCCTGCAGTTCTCGTCCCTTTTCTATTATGATATCAAATTTCTGATAGGGACTTACAAGCAAACTGCTACTGAAGGCATCCATACCCATAGCCTTGGCAGTTTTTGCTGTCTCCTGTAGACGCCAGCTGTAGCAGAACTCACATCTGTTCTTCTCCTCATAAACAACCCTTCTTATAAATTCTTCAAGGCCATACAGGTCTCTATAGATAATATCAACCCTCCAGAGCCTTTCCAATTCTTTAAGAGCCTCAAGTCTCATCTTGTATTCTGTATAGGGATGGATGTTGGGGTTAAACCAGAACCCCTTGACCTGTATTCCCTTTTCTCTCATACTTTTAAGAGGATACAGAACACAATTGGCACAACATATATGAAGAAGAAGCTTCATTGATGTTTATCCTTAAGTTTATAATATTAAAGTTCTCTCAAAGTAGTTGAAGAACTTTACATATTTTACCCTAAATATCCAACTTTTGGTCTTTTGTCCTTTCAATCAGGGTGTTTAGTCTCTTGGGCAGGAAAGGGACATCAGGTATGAGATTATTATTCTCTTGACTCATAGAATACAAACTCGACTCTACGATTTTTTGCTCTTCCCTCCTCAGTATCATTTGAAGCAATAGGATAGGTGTCAGCAAACCCTGCTATATTAATTCTTTTTATATCAATCCCCTTGTCTTTTAAAAACAACAGGGCAGAGTAGGCTCTTGCTGCAGACAGTTCCCAGTTAGAGGAATATCTGCCCCCAACAATAGGTATATTGTCTGTATGACCTTCAATAGAGACCCTGTAAGGAAACCTTTTCATCATCTCTGCAATCTTTTCAAGGATTGGGTATGCCTGTGGTTTTAACTCTGCTGTCCCAGTATTAAAAAATATACGTCCACGGACTCTTAGTATAACACCTCGGCCAGATGTCTCTATCTCTACATCCTCTTGTAGTCCATACTGTTTTACCATTGACTGAAGCTCCTCTTTAATAAGATCATTTATATTTTTCTTCTCAACAGATGTTGCAAAGGGCTTTTCAAATTGGGTTGGAAGGGTGGTATGTTGAAATACACCTGTACCTACAGGCATAAAACCGAGTGCCTGTTGGATTGAACCCATAGCATCTCTAAATTTGACTATGTCCATTGTAGCAAAAGACAGAAGAAGCACGAAGAAGGTCAGAAGCAGTGTTGAAAGATCGGCAAATGTAGTCATCCATGCACCCGAACCTGCACCTGTTGACTTTATCTTTCTATTCATTTTTTATTTCCCCAATTTTCTCTTTTTTGAAGGAAGAAAGGCGATTAATTTGTCCTGTAGAATGAGATGGTTTATTCCTTTAATTATTCCATCTATTCCTGCGAGAATTATCTCCATATTAAATTTTTCTTCTTTTGTCCTTTCCTCGAGTTTATCTGCTATAGGATTAAAGATTAGAAAAGCCATTAAGGCTCCATAGAATGTGGTGAGCAGTGCAACAGCCATGGCAGGTCCAATGGTTGAAGGATCATTCATTGTTCTCAGCATCTGAACAAGTCCTATAAGGGTGCCTATCATTCCCATTGCTGGCGATGTTGAACCCATAAATCTGAAGATCTTCTGTCCACTCTCATGTCTTTCAACCATAGAGTCTATCTCTATTTTTAATGTCTGTATAATTTCTTGGGGTTCTACACCATCAACAGCCATCCGAACAGCTCTTGCCAGGAAGGGATGCTTTATTTTTTCTTTCTCCAGAGCCAGCAATCCCCCTTTTCTTACCTTTACAGCAAGGTCTACTATTTGTTTGATTAGTCTATCAGGTGGCACGGTTTTGTCAAAGAATGCATTCATTGCTACATTGAAGGCAGAAAGAACCACATTTAGTTTTTGCATTATCAGAGTCGCCATTATTGTTCCACCAACAACTATCATCAAGCCAGGAATATTCAAAAAAGCTGTAAGAGGACTTCCTAAGAGGATAGAGACTACAATGAGGACAACCCCACCTATGATACCCACTATGGTGGCTATGTCCACAAGTAATACCTCCTTTGCTATATGATGTTTATAATTGATAGAGCTTTTATTTAATATTTTTCGGAAGATCCTAAAAAATCTTTAATTAACCTTCCAAAAATCTTTTAAAAAAGAGAACTTTAGAGAGCTATATTTGCAGGAGATAAAAAGAAGTAGGTATAATATTTGGCATAACGAGTATAAAGTGCCTGAATTACTTAAATAAAGAGTTTTTTGTGCTTTTATTAAATTTTATATTGAAGAAAGGGGCTATATATGCTTGATCTCAGATTTGTAAGAGAAAATTCTGATATTGTCAAAGAGGCTCTTAAGAAAAGGGGATATAATGATGTCTCTGTTGAAGAGTTAATAGAACTTGATGATAAACGGAGAAGCAATATAAAAAGGGTTGAAGAGTTAAGGAATCGTAGAAATACTGTATCAAAAGAGATTGGTAGGCTCAAGAAGGCGGGAGAAGATATTACACCACTTCAACAGGAGATGAAATCTGTCTCTGAAGAGATAAAAAGGCTTGATGAAGAACTAAGGGATATAAATGAGAGAATAAAGGATTATTTACTGAATCTTCCCAATATTCCACACATTTCTGTCCCTTTTGGTAAGGATGAAGAGGACAATGTAGAGATAAGAAGATGGGGTACCCCAAAAGATTTTGATTTTGAGCCTTTGAATCACTGGGATATTGCTGAGGCACTTGATATTGTTGACTTTCAGAGGGCAACCAAGATTGCAGGAGCCAGGTTTTCATTGATGAAAGGGGCGGGTGCGAAGCTTGAGAGGGCACTCATCAATTTTATGCTTGATATCAATACCTCCAAGGGATACAAAGAGGTCTTCCCACCTCTGCTTGTAAACAGAGAGAGTATGACAGGCACTGGACAGCTACCCAAGTTTGCCCTTGAGCTTTTCAGAACCGTTGATCCTGAACTGTATCTGATACCAACCGCCGAGGTTCCTGTGACCAATATTCATAGGGATGAGATACTGAATGAGAAAGATCTTCCTCTTTACTATACTGCCTATACCCCTTGTTTCAGAAGAGAGGCGGGTTCCTATGGGAAGGATACAAGAGGTCTTATCAGACAGCACCAGTTCAATAAGGTAGAACTTGTCAAGTTTGTAAAGCCTGAGACCTCTTATGATGAACTTGAGTCACTCACAAGGGATGCAGAAGATATACTACAGAGGCTTGGTCTACCCTATCGGGTAGTGGTACTCTGTACAGGTGACCTCGGTTTTGCAGCCTCAAAGACATATGATATAGAAGTCTGGATGCCAGGACAGGGACGATACAGAGAAATCTCTTCATGCTCCAACTTCGAAGACTACCAGGCAAGAAGGGCAAATATAAGGTTTCGTAGAGAAGGACAAAAGGGAACGGAGTTCGTGCATACTCTGAATGGTTCAGGACTGGCTATAGGCAGAACTCTTGTGGCAATACTTGAGAACTATCAACAGAAGGATGGTTCTGTAGTCATACCCGAAGTATTAAGACCTTATATGGGGATGGATATAATAAGATAATCTTATTTAAAATCTTATTCCTTTTTTCTTCAGAATATCAAGCTCCAGTCCTGCTGCATCTAAAAGTCTGACAATCTTATTTCTGGGGATAATATTAAATATAAATAGTACCAACACAAGGAGAAAAAGCCCTCCTTTAAACTGTAGCCCCCACCCTGTAATATTAATAAAAAAGAGAATGAGAAAGACATAACCAAGATAAAGGCTCCTTTCATAAGAGGTATCAAGGATTCTCTTCAATTCCAGAAATAGAGGTTTTTCTAACTCTGGGAAGTCCTCAGGAGAGAGTTGAGCCAGGACCTTTCTCCTTTTGACAAAAAGCAGGATAATAACTACCCCTGCCACCAAGTATACTATACTCTCCAGATTCAGATACATAATAAATTATACTAAAAATCTCTTTTTAAAAGCTTCAAGTTTGCGTTGAGAGATGTCCTTTTTCTAAAATTAATATACACCGGGCGGTTAGCTCAGTTGGGAGAGCGCCAGAATCGCACTCTGGAGGTCGGGGGTTCGACTCCCCTACCGTCCACCATTAAAATCATTATTTTTCAATGAGTTAGCCAAAGATTATGTAAGGCCAAAGTGGCACCAACCTGTACAAAAAAATAGGTTCATTGGGGTATGGATCAGTTGACCATAGGAGACTTACTGAGAAGGTGGTAGAGGAGTTTTGGATTTCCTGTGGAGAGTTTGACAAAAGTCTGAGAGAGATTTTAAATTATCTACGTTTAACAATTTATTGTAAAGGTCTGAGGAGTAATGGGAAATTTATTTGAAGATAAAAAGGAGGTAAAGGTGGAAACTCTTGGAAGTCTTGATGAAAAGATTACTACAGCAATTGAGAAGGTCAAGGCCCTGAAGGAAGAGCATAAAGTCCTGAAACAGAGAATTGAAGAACTTGAACAGATCATCAGACAGAAGGACGAGGAGATAGAGAGGCTTAGAAACGAAAAGACCTCGGTTAAATCTCAATTGACTGAACTTTTGGAAGAACTTGAAAGCATCCAGTTGTGAGCACTCCCGAGATACTGTACCAAGAGGCCTGTGAGGCTCTTAAGTATGCAGATGCCCCTTATTCAGGGTTGAAGGTAGGAGTGGCAGTACTAACGGAGAGGGGTAAAGTGTATAGGGGTTGTAATTTTGAGAATCCCTCTTTGATGATGAGTCTCTGTGCAGAGAAGGTGGCTGTTTTAAAAGCACTTTCAGAAGGTGAAAAGGAGATAAAAGCATTGATGATTGTATCTTCAGATGGAGATTACTGTCCTCCCTGTGGCTCCTGTAGACAGTTTATTCTTGAGTATACTCCTAATGCAGAGGTATATCTTGGTAGTAAAAAGGGGATTAAAAAATATACTATAAAGGAACTCCTTCCCCATGCCTTCAAAAGAAGATAATATTTCTATACCAGAAGGCTTTCTATTCTCTGTAGCTTCAGCAAGAATCAGATATAAAAATCGTAATGATATTGCCCTTATATACTCTGTAGTGCCTTCCAGAATTTGTGGGACCTTTACCACCAACAGAATCAAGGCAGCCCCTGTGATTTTGGATATGAGAAAGATCAGAAGAGGCATTGGACAGGCATTATTCATAAACAGCGGAAATGCAAATGCATGTACAGGCACTCAAGGGTACAGGGATGCCGAGAGAATATGTAAAGAGCTTGCCTCAAGGCTTGGTATCTCTGAGAGAGATGTCTATCTCTCTTCAACTGGTGTGATAGGTGAGAGACTACCCATAAAGAATGTGCTCAGCTCTATTGATAATCTCATTAAAAATCTTGGCAGAGCTACACCGACAGATATAGCTAAGGCAATAATGACTACTGATAGATTCCCAAAGGTATACTCCAAGACAGTGGAACTTGGTTCATACAGGGGCAGTATCCTTGGTATCTGTAAAGGTGCAGGTATGATATCTCCAAAAATGGCAACAATGCTATGTTTTATTCTTACAGATCTTGCTGTAGAGAGGGAGACATTAAAAAAGACTCTTAAGGAGTCTGTAAAAGAGACATTCAATCTTATCACAGTTGATGGAGATATGAGTACAAATGATACCGTATTAATGATGGCCAATGGGGTTGCAGAGAATCCTTTAATAAAGGAGAGAGCTAAATTCTATAAGAGATTCAGGGATAGTGTACTTGAGGTTACAGATACTCTTGCAAGAATGATTGCCTCAGACGGAGAGGGTGCTACAAGGCTCATTATCGTGAGAGTGAAAGGTGCCAAAACTGCACAAGAGGCATCAAAGGTAGCATTTGCCATAGCAAGGTCTCCTCTTGTGAAGACCGCTATATATGGGGCAGATGCAAACTGGGGTAGAATAATGGCAGCCATTGGTTACTCCTCTGTTCCTGTTAGGGAAGAGCGAATTGATATAAGGATCAATGGAATAGAGGTAGTAAAGAAGGGGAGCGGTAGGGGTAGAGATATTGAGGCTAGCAGGAGTATCTCAGAGAGCAGCACTGTTGAGATAGAAGTAAACCTCCACCGTGGAAAAGCGACAGAAAGGATATATACATGTGATTTAACAGAGGAGTACGTAAGAATCAATGCAGCATACAGGACATAGATTAGGACATAACCATTGAGCTTGACATTAAAATGGATGCTTATTTATATTTTTATTAATAAAGGCGCGTAGCTCAGGGGGAGAGCGCTACCTTGACGCGGTAGAGGTCGACGGTTCGAAACCGTCCGCGCCTACCATTTTCTACTATTTCCTTCCATAAAATGGTGCTTACTTTATCTTTAGTAAAACTGTTAGGTAAAATAGGTCTATGTTAATCTGGACTACTCCTGAATTAAAGGAATTAATTGGGAATGACTTTCCTCTTAAACTCTGCGATAGAGAGGATATAAAAGGGGATTTCCTTAGAAATGCATCACTGAATGATGGTGCAGTTATTCCTGCAGAAGAGGATTATCTTGAATTTATTGCGCGTGTAAAGGCTAATGGTATAGAAGGTCCTATAATCTTCATTTCTTCAGGGGATTTTGAAGTCTCAGAAGAACTCTATTCTTACAATGCCATATATTTTGATAAAGAGAAAGTAGACCCTTTATGGCTGCGAAGGCTGCTAAGATTTATCTTTAAAATTGCTTTGAGTAGAGGAATACCCGATATACATGTCAAGCCACCTGAATTCTCTACTGAAAAGCCTTCTGCAGACCGGCCTGTTGTGAATTCTACAAGAATAAGTGAAGTTATCAATTATATTATAGAAAAAGACATTTCCATTATAATATCTTTTGAGATTCCTGAAAAAGACAGGGCCGTTACTGTAAGAGGTGTTTGCAGGCTTAAGAAAGATGAGAAGGGTTTAAAACTCTATCACTTCAGACCTGCATTGATTATAAAGGGCATGAAAAAAGATGCCTCTATTAAGACAGTTCTTCCTTACAAGGATACTGCCTATGAAACAACCATAATAATTAAAGAAGTGGGTGATCGTGAGGTTGTTGTATCAATTCCTGATTTTCTGCTGGTAGAGAGAAGGAGACATGTGAGGGTGGTCCCAAGTCCTCATAAGCCTGTAAGGTTATATATACTTATTCCTGGTGAGGAGACAATCTCTCCAGAAGTAGTTGATATTAGTCAGAGAGGGATAGGGTTTATAACTCCAAGGGAACTAAGGGTTAATGATGTCTATGCCTTCACCATTGTTCTTCCAGAACCTGAGGAGATTATTCTGAGCTATGGAATAATAAAGTATAAGGGTACTGTCTCTGCAGGCTACAGATATGGGGTTGAACTGAAGATTCATCCTAAGGATGAGGAGATAATTGCTCAGTATATAACAAAGAGAGAAGTAGAGATAATTGAGTTACTGAGAAACCTATGATATAATCTCCTGATTATGGAAAGAGAAGAGATTAAACGAAGAGTGTATTCAAAAATAGATGAGATTCCTACCCTGTCAGCAGTTCTTACTAAGTTGCTGAACCTTATAGAGAACAAACGGTGTGGTAGCCGGGATATAGCCGATGCGATCTCCCATGATCCTGTACTCACATCAAAGGTTCTTAAGGTGGCAAACTCTGCCTACTATGGATTCCAGGGTAGAATCACCAGTCTGACAGAGGCTGTAACACTTTTGGGATTTAATATGATCCGATCTATTGCATTGTCTATGAACCTCATAAAGACACTCTCTTCTGGCAAAAGTTTTAAGACCTTCTCTGAGAAGGATATCTGGATACACAGCCTTACAGTTGCAACAGCAATGCAGGAGCTCTCCAAACAATATAATAGAGACTACAGTAGACAGGAATATGTATTCATAATTGGTCTTTTGCATGATATTGGAAAGATCATATTTGACCAGTTCTTTACTGAACTATTTGAGGCTGCTATCAGAGAGAGTTTTGAGAAAGGTTATGAGCTTTATGTAGCAGAGAGAAACATCATCGGAATTGATCACGGTGAGGTAGGAGGTATGCTTTTGAAGAGATGGAATTTCCCTGATGTGATAGTCTCTCCTATTGCATATCATCATTCTGAAAAGGTTCCCAAGAGGATTGATCCTGTAATGATTTCATTACTTAAACTGGCTGATTCAGTTGCCCTCTCTTTTTATAAGGGTGATACTTCAGAACTTTCTGATAAATGCGCAAAAGAGCTTGAGTATCTCGAAATGGAAGAGACAGTGATACAGGAACTTATAGAATACTTGGAAGATTCAAGGGACAGAATCATGGACTTCTTTAATGCTATAAAATAGACTGTCTCTGAAATTCCTTAAGAGGCGTTAGCCAGACTACATCATAAGGATAGACTGTAAGGTTAATTATTCCTTCATCTGCCATCCATTCCATTCCACTTACTATGTCATACCAGTGTAGGGCATCTACATGAAGCTCTTTAAGAGGGATCTTCAGATGGCAGACCCTGTTTGAAACATTTACCAGTGTCAAAATATGCTGGTCTCTTTCAGGAGATACCCTATAAAGGGCAAAGACCTGTGGTGAAAGGTGAAGCACCTTTTGTGGTCCATTTGGATGGAATGCTCTCTGCCGAGTTCTTAATGTGATTAAACGTCCCAGTTCTCTGTTAATCCTTGCAATCTTAGAGAAGGGTTCATTAAGTGCCCTATATATAGCCTCCTCATCTATTACTGAACGATTGATCTCTCTATTTGAATGTGTGGCTAAAACAGCCTTAATATCGTTCTTTGTTCCTATAAGACTATGAAGATATATTCCTGGTACTCCCTGGATTATAAGACTTATTATTCTGGAGGCGACAAACCTCTTCACCTGATATGCAATATCTTCATCAGTGTCCTCTCGATTAAGGGCACTAAACCAGGTAATATTCAATTCATAGGGCACTGTCTCGCCTGTGCCAGACCTTCTATAGGAGACCAGGGCACCATGCTCTTTGGCTCTCTGTATAATAAATTCGATATCGGCTTCAGGAAGGATATCCCTGACAGCCATAAGGCCGATACCATCATGGGAATCTAAGAAATTAAAAAAAGCAGTAGTATCTGAAGGTTTTTTCAGGGTTGATACCCATTCAGAAAGTCTTGTGGCATCCTCTTTATAGAAGGTATAAAGTACCATTGGAGGAAGTGCAAAGTTATACACCATCTGGGCCTCATCAGTTCCGTCTCCAAAATATGAAATATTCTCTTCATGGGGTACATTAGTCTCTGTAACAATTGCCACTCTTGGAGCAACTACATCAAGGACATCGCGAATAAGTTTTATTATCTCATGAGTCTGGGGGAGATTTGCACAGCTGGTACCCAGCTCATACCAAAGGAAAGTGGCAGCATCCAGTCTGAGAATATCTGCCCCTCTTCTCACATACATGAGGAGGACTTCCAGAATTCTCATTAATACCTCAGGATTTTTATAATTAAGGTCAATCTGGTCAGGTGAGAAGGTTGTCCATACATAACGTGGACCATTCACTGTCTCATATCTTGTAAGGATATCCGTTGTTCTTGGTCTAAAAATGAGTTTTCTCTGCTGTTCTGTAATTTCATCTGGAGAGTTGAAGACTATAAAGAAGTCCTGATAATAGGGATTCCCATTCAGGAACTCCTGAAACCACCTACTTTTTGAGGAAATATGATTAAATACACAGTCAAACATCAGTTTATACTTGGGCTTAAGCTCTTCCAGATCCTCCCATGTGCCGATCTTGGGATCAACAGTCTCAAAATCAATTACTGAGAAACCTCTGTCAGAGGAGTAGGGGAAAAAGGGGAGTATATGGATGGTGTTAATATTTCCCTCTAAGTAGGTGTCACAAAAACGGGCAAGAGTCTTGATTGGTGAAGGGTCTTTGCCTTTGATGATATCACCATAGGTTATAAGGATTATGTCCTTTTCTGTAAACCGTTCATTTTTATTATAGGTTTCATCTTTTCTTATCATCTCCTCTGGTCTGTGGGCATGATGCACTCTCATGATACGCTCCAGTTCAGGCAGGTACTTCTTGGCTTTTTCTTCTCCATAAAGAAACTTGAGTCTATTTAGAATCCTTTCTCTTTTATGTGGAGGGATCTCAAGAGAGGGTTTTGAATAATCTGGTTTCTTCTCATGTATAAATGATTTTCTGGAGATTACTACATTGTCCATGTCTCCATATTTTTTATCGGTTAAAAAGTGAGAAACTTTAGTAGACATTTACTCAATGATCATTTGTATACCCTTCATCTTTGCCGCATTCAGAACTAAGGGACCTTGGAGATTAGCTATTACCTTCTGACCTTCAACCCTTATAATCAAAAGTACAGCAAGGTCCTCTTCACGCTCTAATTCTATTAATTCTCTTGTCTTGTCATCTATACTGATTGAATAGTCTGAAACTACAATAGAAGGTTCTACCACAAGAAAGGCCACATCAGGGTCATCTACTGCCTGAAGCCACTTCAGTGGCGTGTCCTTGTGATCGAGAAGGACATAGTTCTTTATGTGACTAAATCCAGGAATTCCTTGAGGGAATTGGATTATTCTGTCTTTGTCTACCTCAAGTGTACCAAAACGGGTTGTCTTGAACTGGAGTTTCATTTTATCAACTCCTTTAATCTGGTGAAGGTTTCTATGGATTGAGATGCTGCCAGAAGATTTTCCCTTTTTACCTTTTCATATATCTCCTCTCTGAATATCCTTATCTCCAAAGGTGCCTCTATTGCCAGCCTCACCTGTCCTCCCTTTATTTCTACTACTGTCACGGTAATGTTGTCTCCGATCTTTATAGACTCTCCCTCTTTTCTTGTAAGAACAAGCATTAATTCTCCATAACTACTATGAAAATTTTAATTTATCTCAGAAAATCAAGAAGAGACATATTAATTATTTCAAAAGAGGAGTGTCTGAGGGCCTGAAGTGCTGCCTCTGTCTTGGATATTTCCGTAACAAGATAGGCTATATCAGCGTCCTCTGTATCAGAAAGGAGTGTTTCTAAGTCAATTATTCCATCCTCATTTCTCTGCTCTTGGTATTCAACCATATTCAGTCTTGCCCCCAGCTCTGTTCTCACCTTAGTGAGTTGATCTGTAGCTTTATCCACTGGCTTCAGAAGTGCCTGTATCCTGGCAAGGTTATTGTTGTCAAGGGCCTCACCAAGAAGATTAACCATCTGTATAATATTTGAAAAACTGAAACTGTCAAGTACAGTTGTATTGTCACTGTCTCTTATCTCCACATTTATAGTAGTTCCACCTCCTGGTATATAATAAATATATCTGCCATCTTCAAGTTGAATAACTTCTGTGGAGTCCAAGGAGTAGGCGAAGGCCTCACTGCCAGGAACATTTGTAGCAACAAGGGTATTCCTGTCTATCAGGGCATTTATTATCCCCTGATCTCCCTCATAATCATATGTAATAGAATTAAATGCAGGAATGTCTGTTCTGTAGCCTGAAAAGATATATCTATCTCTGAACTTTGTATTAGCAAGCCCTAAGAGGTGTTTCTTCAGTTGCATAACCTCTTTTGCTATTGCTGCCCTTGAGGTGGCATCCTCTTGTCCGCTCACCCCTGTAAGGGCCAGTTCCTTTACCCTTGTAAGGGTCTCAACAGCGGCTGAAAGTGTCCTCTCACTGAACTGCAGATATGCCACTACATCATCCATATTCCTTTTCATCTGTTTGCGGATACTTATATCCACTTTATAGGCCATTGCCCTTGACAGTGCTACAACATCTGTTGAAGGTTTGTCTATCCTCTTGCCAGAGGCGAGCTGTTCATTAAGCTGAAGCAGTCTCTCCAGGTTCTCTTGAAGAGAATCTGCGATACTATTAAAGATTATAGATTGTGTGATTCTCATAGATTCAGTATAGTCTGTAGAATTTCATCAGTTACTCTAATCATCCTTGCACTTGCCTCAAAGGCACGTTGGAACTTGATAAGATTCAATGCCTCTTCATCGAGTGAGACACCTGAGATAGACTCTCTTCTGTTTTTTATTTCATCAAGGAGGTTTTCTTCAAACCTTAGGCTGTCTGATGCAAACCTGCTTTTTGCACCAACTGTAGATACTATACCACTGTAGTAATCAGAGAAGGTATTGTCAGCAAGAGTAGTTATTGGTAGGTCAAAGAGCCTTGCTATGGCAAGGGCATTGGAATTGTCTCCTGGTAGGGTGGTATCAGAGGAGGCTGCAGCTATGCTGAGTGGGTCTGTTATTGCTACAGATGCATCTCTTATAACTCCTGTAAGAGGGCTTACAGTAAAACTGTCACTATCTGTTACAGTACCTGTAATCACTACCTCAATCCCTTCAAATACTATTGGACTGCCAGAGACATATACACCTGAGGTGACAAGAGTGCCGCTTTGTTTGTTATATACATAGTAGTTAGTACCCTCAAAGGTGATGGTGTATTCATCAAGGGTGAGTTGATTCAGGTCAATTATACTTGCCGAGATACTGGCTCCTGGTGAATGGTCTTCAGTGTAGAGTTTCAGAGGGCTGAAGAAGTTATTTCCTGTTGTGCCATCAAGGCCATAGCCACTTCTGTGTAAGATATTTATCTCTTTTATAATAGAGGCGATAAGTCTTCTCAGTCCATAAAGAGGCTCATTCACAATATCCTCTCTTACGGCCAGTAGTCCTCCCAGTCTACCACCTTTGAGTTGCTCTGTTATGTCTGTATTGCCTATATAGATGTCTCTACCACCAGTTGTATCTGTGCGTGTAAGAAGCCTTTTTGAATTTTCCTTCTCCACAAGATTTCTCATTCCGACTATTACAGTGACAGAGCCATCCTTATCTTCATAATAAGATATGTCCACCAATTCTGAGAGTTCTAAAAGGAGTTGTTCTCTCTGATCCCTGAGGTCATTCGCCTTTTCATAACCAAGCCCTGCCTCCATCTGCATAATCTTTCCATTCAACCGTGCTATTTCTGAAGCTATAAAATTTATTCTCTCAACAATATCCTCTAAAGATGTATTAATATTATCCAGAGTGTCCATGATTCGCTGTTCCATTCCTTTAGCAGTCATGAGCAGTGCAGCTGCTTTCTTGAGAAGAACGGTTCTATGAGGCACAGACTCGGGATTTGTGGCTACATCCTGCCATGCATTAGCGAATTCAGTCAATACTCCAGACAGCCCCGTATCTCTTGCCTCATTGAATATCTGCTCTATCTGGTTGAGGGACTCACTCAGGGCTTGAAACTTTCCTCTTGATTCTGTCTGTACAAGTAGTTGGTTATAGATAAACCTATCAAAATGTCTCTTAATACCTACAACCCTTACACCTCTGCCGAGAAATCCCCCTCTGGTAGCCACAGGCCTTGCAGTCTCAAGAACCACTTCCTGTCTGTTGTATCCAGGAGTGTTTACATTTGCTATATTATGTCCTGTTACATAAAGGCCTGCTTGGCTTGCAAAAAGGGCTGACTTGCTTATATCAAAAAGACCTAATAAAGACACTATGCCTCCTTGCAAAGGAGTCCACTGTCTGGTGTTATTTCAAGACCCATAGATTTAAAGAAATCTGTAGTCTGGTGTAAATACTGAAGAGACCTTTCAATAAGTACTCTATTGATCCCATTTAATTCATGAATACTCTGAAGCAGAGATCGGAGTTCTGTCCTTAGTTTTATAAGCTCTTCATCACCTGTCATCTCATAGAGTCTTTCAAGGGTTATGTCATCCTCAAGAGTATTGGCATCCTTAAAGTCATTTATTAGCCTTATTCTTTCATCTTCATAGAGCTTGAGTTTCAGCAGCAGAGTATCCTTTTCCTTAGAGAGTTTTTCAATCTCATCAGTCTTAAAATGGATCAGGCACTCCTTCTCTTTCTGGAGCAATTCAAGTAGTGCCCTACACCCTTTGAGCTGTCCTAAGAGAATTGATTTAATGAGTTGTAGGTGATTCATAGCTCCTCAATTAGTCTTTCAGCAATCTTTCTCGGATCAATCTGATACCCTCCTGCTTCTATAAGTGCCTTCAACTCTCTTACCCTGTCTTCTCTCACTTCTGGTAGACTCTTCACTTCTTCCATCAATTTTGCAATCTCTTTTGCCCTCTCTGAGATATCGACCTTATCATTTGTGGAAGTCCGTTTTACAGGTTTATTACCTTTAAGATTTTCAGTTCCTGTAACTTTATTAACACCTGACGTTAGTTCCTTGCCTTCTGGAAATCTCTTGTCATAAATCTTCATTCTAACCTCCTGTTAAGGTTATAAACATCTTATAAAACTTCTAATATTATTTTCGGTTTTTTTATACATTAACTTTAACAGAAACTTATCAAAACTGTCCTGGTTTATGTTTTTACTAAAAATTCCTCTGGATTTATATGTTTTCCATTGCATAATACCTCAAAGTGTAGATGTGGGCCTGTGGAGAGCCCAGAATTGCCTACCAGAGCTATCACCTCTGCATCCTCTACTGTTTGTCCCTCTCTTACAAGGTTTACCTTGTTATGGGCATATTTTGTTATAAAACCATCGCCATGGTCAATTATTATCAGATTTCCATAACCAGGACGTGTGCCACTGAAGATAACCCTGCCTCCTTTAACAGCCTTAATTTCTGTACCCATAGGTGCAGAGATATCAATTCCATAATGAAACCTTCTCTTTCCAGTGACAGGATGAACTCTCCAGCCATAGGAAGAGCTTATCTGGCCTTCTGCTGGGAAGACTTTACGGTTGCTTTTATCTGTAGGAGTTTCTTTAACATACTCCTCGTTTTCTTTTATAGTGCGACTTAGTTGTCTGAATAATACTTCTTTAAGGCCAAGACCTTTTTCAGACAAAACTCTTGCAAGCTCTATGTCAATTATTGTGGTATATACATCCTTCTGGAAATCTCTTCTACTTGAGATATTTACTGTCTTTCTCATTGCCTTGAGAAGTTCATAAACAAAGAGTGCCTCCATCTCTCTTGCAAGAGACCTTATTGTCTCAGGAGAGGGTTTCCCTGTTTTTGCAACATTGAGTAGCAGATCTATGTCTGGAACAAAACTCATATAATCTCCAGCTCAGCCCTTAGAGCTCCTGCTGCCTTAAGTGCCTGCAGTATAGCAATAAGGTCTCTTGGGCTCACTCCAAGGGCATTAAGTGCTTTGATTATCTCTCCAAGTGTGGTGCCTGAGAGTTCTACGACAGACATGCTCTCTTCCTTGACAGTTGTTTCTGTCTCTGGCACTACTACTGTTTCTGCTGATTCAGGTGCAAAGGGTGGGGGCTGAGAAACGGTATACTCTCTCTTTATCTCAATAGTGAGATTACCATGGGAGATAGCCACAGGTCTCAACTTAACCTTTTCACCTATTACAACAGTACCTGTTCTCTCGTTTATTATTACCTTTGCAGGGGTATCCACCTGGATCTGTAGCTCTTGCACCCGACTTAGAAACTCTACAGGGGTATCTGCATACTCAACAGGTACTTTTACTATTACTGTAGAAGGATCTACAGCTCTGGCATAACCAGGTCCAGCCATATCATTTATCCTCTTTGCCACCTTTGATGCAAGAGAAAAGTCTGGATTTTTAAGAAACAGTCTGAACTCTCCATTGCCAAGTTCAAAGGAGGGCTCTCTCTCTATTATCACACCATTTGGTATCCTTCCCACTGTGGGATGATTTTTCTGGACAGTGGCTCCTCCTCTGCCACCTACAAAACCACCCACTGAAACAGGTCCCTGTGCAAGGGCATAGACCTTTCCATCAGGGCCTTTTAAAGGGGTGAGAAGTAAAGTGCCACCCTGAAGACTTTTTGCATCTGCAATAGATGAGACAAGGGCATCCACTCTCATTCCTGGTTTAGGGAAAGGAGGTAGTGAGGCTGTTACAATAACTGCTGCTGAGTTCTTTGTCTTTATATCAGAGGCCCTTACAGTGATACCAAGTCTCTGGAGCATATTGGCTATCGCCTTTTTTGTGGCAGTTCCCTTGTCACCTGTACCATTCAATCCTATTACAAGCCCATAGCCTATAATCCTGTTTTCCCTGAAGCCTTCAAATTCGGCTATATCCCTTATCCGCTCTGCAGAGGCAGATAAGACACCGGGAAATATACTCATACTCAGCATGAGTATTAGAAACAGAAAGGTTAATATATTTGTTCTCAGAATGGCCATATCTTGTTCAGTATCGTACCGAGCCAACCAGGGCTCTGTGATGCCTGTATAATGCCCTTACCTACATAATAGATCTCTGTGTCAGTTAATCTACTGCTCAGGACTGTGTTGTCCGAGTCTATATCCTCTGGTCTCACCATACCCCTGAGAATAAGTATCTGTCTCTCATTGTTAATTACTATATCCTTTCTGCCTTCAAGTATAAGATTTCCATTTGGCATTACTTCAATAACCTTTGCTGTTATTGTACCTATCAACTTGCTGTTTCTCTTCGTTTTTCCACTACCCTTGAATGAATTCTCAAAGGAGCTCTTCACAGTAGGTGAGAAGGTATGACCTTTTCCATAAAGATTACTCAGGTTAAGATCCAAAGGAATACCGAATAAATCTGTAATTCCTACATCTATGCCTGACTCTCTGCTTACATCTGTTTCAGCATCTCCTGAACCAGATATATTCTCCACAATCTTTATTGTGACCAGATCATTGAGTCTTCTGGCCTTGTTGTCCTCAAATAGACTTGCCCTGTCAATCCATAAAGAGTTCTTTGACATGGGCCTTAGTGCCTCTTCTTTGTAGACATACTTTGGAGGTTTGGGAGGAAGCTTTGTTGTGGTTGTTGCACAACCTACAAGAATAAATACTAAGACCATTAATATCACAAATAGTAACTTTCTACTCATCTTTACTCTCCTCAGAGGTCTATTCTCACAGTATTCTCATTAATCAATATGCCTATTACAGTCTTCTTTGTGCTCAGATTAATAACCTTTACCAGTTCTCCTACTGATGCAGTCTCGTTCAGCCTTCCTGGGGCAGTGATCCTGAAGGTAGGTGTCTCAACCACAATTAATACAGGCTTACCTTTTCTGATTAGTGGTCCATTGATCACCATAGATTCTCTTATAATTGTATTAGGGCTTATTGAGCGACTGACAGTTTTTCCCAGAACCTTCTCTGGAAGTCTTATAGCATCAGAAGGAGCTCTGTCAGCCTCTACTATACCTATATAGAGATCTGCTCTTTCGAGTACCTCCCCTTTTCTCAAGAATCTCTTTGCAAAGACCACTCTCTCAAATCCCTTGATGGCTACTTTTACCCTTATCTGTCCTGTCTCTTTGTACTGTAAAAGTAGTACTGCTTTGTGTGGAAATACTTCCTCAACAGTTATTTTATCAGGCAGATGTTTAGGTAAGGGTTTACTGGAGGTGATTCTACTTATCTGAACCTTCTCATAGGGGTAGTATTCTTTTATACATTCAAGAAGAAAAGTATTTATATCTCCTGCACAATAAGAGGAGCTAATCAGTAGCTGAAGAAAGACACCTATAAACCATCCTATCAGAATATTCCTATGCATCAGCTATCCCCACTTTGGCTTACCTCTTTAAATTGTTTATTGTCTGGAGTAACTCATCTGTTGCCTGCACAGCTTTGGAATTAATCTCAAAAGCCCTCTGGGCTGTTATCATATTAACCATCTCTTCAACAATATTTACATTGCTCAGTTCTATAAAACCTTGTGCAATTGTACCCATACCTTCGCTACCTGGTGTTGCTGTTACAGCATCGCCAGAAGAATCAGTGGCAATAAAGAGGTTCCTACCTATAGGCTTTAACCCTCCAGGATTTATAAATCTTGCCAGCTCAATCTGTCCTATCTCCACAGGCTCAGTACTGCCACTCTGTATCACTGTAACTTTGCCATCAGCACCTATGGTTATACTCTCAGTATTTGATGGAATAGAGATTTCTGGTTCTAAGGGATAACCATCAGAGTTTACAATTCTGCCTTCACTGTCCAGTTTAAAGTCACCTGCCCGTGTGAAGGCGACAGTTCCGTCAGGCATTAGTATCTGGAAGAAACCGTCTCCTTCAATAGCAAGGTCAAGACTGTTGGCAGTGCGTACAAAGTCTCCCTCTTGAAAAACCTTTTGGACAGATACTGGTCTGACACCAAGTCCAACCATTATACCAGAGGGTATCTGAACTCCCTCGGCTGATACTGCTCCAGGAGTTCTCAGGTTTTGATACATGAGATCTTGGAAATCAGCCCTACTCTTTTTGTAGCCTACGGTGTTGACATTGGCAAGATTGTGAGATATTACCTCAATATTCAGTTTCTGTGCCATCATTCCTGTTGAGGCTATAAATAACGCTCTAATCATTTCTGCCTCCCTGTATAGATCTCTCTAAACACTTCCCAGTTCGTTGTTCACCTTTGCTGCTGCCTCATCAAGAGTCTGGATAACCTTCTGAAAGGCCTCGAACTCCCTGAGTGTTTCTATCATCCTGACCATTTCTACAACCACGTCCACATTTGAGCTCTCAAGATAGCCCTGTCTTAAGAATGCCTCTGCTTCAAAGCCTTCTTCAGATGTTCTATATACCCCATTAGGAAGTCTCTCGAGTTTTGTATAGTCTTTAAAGTCAACCACCTTAATGGTACCTACAGGCAGACCGTTCACCAGTACCTCTGCATTGTCTCGTATCTCCACCCTACCTTCTGGCAATATTATTGGTCCATTGTCACCAAGAACCCTTCTTCCATTATCAGTGATTAGATATCCTTCACTGTCTCTCTTGAGATTACCTTTTCTTGTATATAGACCTCCCTCCAGGGCTATGAACCCCCTCCCATCTATGGCAACATCCAAGCTGTTACCAGTTTTTATAAAACTACCCATAGAGAAATCTGTTCCAACATAAGAGAGACTGCTCATTATTTTCATATCTGTAGAAGATGTAAAGGGATCTGTACCCAAAAGATAGTCTTTGAATGACAGAAGCTGTCTTTTGTAACCTGTGGTGTCTGCATTAGCAAGGTTCTGGGCAATCATTTCAAGCTCCAGTTGTTTTAAGACTGATCCTGAGACTGCTATATATATTCCTTTATTCATCGTTATTTAAATAAAGCAATTATAATGCCAATTTCTATGTCCTTAAAACAGTAGATTTCTAAAACCTTCATCGAGAGTCTGACAGGAAAATTTTTCCTCATTGAATCTTTTTACCATTCTGGACCTTCAATATGAGTTCAACCTCGCCCTTAGGGATATTAAGGATTCGGGATATCTCATCACTACTTATGCCTTTGTCTGATAGGGCTCTCACTTCATTGTCTCTATCTCTTTTCTCCACCATCTCCTCCATTAATTCTGCCTTCTGCAGCATCTGTTCAAGTCTATCTATCTTTTTATTTACAGTCGTCTCAAGGGATTTTAACTCCGAGATATTCTTTTCAAGCCTTTCGCATAGAAGAATAAGAATATGTAGAGCTTCCCTGAAGTCTTCTAAGGAGACCGTATTCTTTTTTAGAAATTTCTGAAACATTTTAGACCCTTATATCCACTTTCCCTTGTTTCTTTTGTTTTTTCTTTGGTGGTTTTTTCGGCTTTATAGGTTTTTCTTGTTTCTTTATATTCATTGAAGCCTTATCTACTGATCTAACCTGCATTCTTTACTCCTTTAATAGATCCATTTTTAATTTGAGTTTTAAGAGTGCCTGATGATGTATCTGCGAGACCCTGCCCTCTGTAACACCGAGTATCTTTGCTACCTCCTTCATAGTCATCTCCTCCCAATAATAGAGAGAAAGGACAAGCTTTTCTTTTTCTGATAGTTCATCAATCAGTTTTGCGATAAACTCCTTAAAGTTTCTTTCCTCGTATAACTCCAGCGGGGTTTTTATAGAATTGTCAGCGATGGTCTCTCTTATATCGAGATTGTCTTCACTCCTTTCTGTGAATTCTTCAAATCTCATAGTAAATGATGTATTCAGTGACTGCAGTGTCCTGTAGTATTCATCCAGTGTGATGCCAAGCTTCTGGGCTACCTCCTCCGGTTCAGGTTGTCTACCAAGGTCTTTCTCCATCTGAAGGGTTGTGCTCTTTATAGCATTCACTTTTTCTTTAACAGTTCTGGAGATGTCTTCATTTGACCTTAACTCGTCAAGCATTGCCCATTTGATCTTCTTTTTGATAAAGTACTCAAAGCTACCCAGTTCCTCTTTATATCTGTCTAATCCACTAAGGAGTCCAATTATTCCAGCACTTATCAGGTCATCCACTGTCATATGTGGGGGCAGACGCCAGGCCAGTCTGCTGGCAGTATATTTTATATAGGGGAGAAAGTCTCTTACCGCTCTGTCCCTATTAACCTTAATATCTTCCTCTCTAATCCTATTCTGAGTAAGCATGAGCAGTCTGTCTCCTTGGAGTTCCTTTTGATAAAAGGTTTCCTATAAAAAACTGTAATGTTCCTTTTACATTATCTGAGGGTTCAAGTAACTTTTTAGCAATCTTCACAATATTTTTTGATGCAGCAGAGTTTGGATAGAGTTCTATAAAGGCCCTTTGAGAAGTTACTGCCTTTCTTACAGCATCATCATAGGGGATATAACCAAGGTAATTTAGTGATACACTAAGGAATCTTTCTGCTGCGAGTGAGAGTCTTCTGAAGGTCTCAAGTGCTTCTTCCGAATCTTTGGCATAATTCACAATTATGTTAAAGGTCTTTTCCTGGTATCTTGTAAAGAGTACCTTTATAAGGGCATAGGCATCAGTGATTGCAGTTGGTTCAGGAGAGGTAATTATAATGATCTCCTGGGCTGCAATACAGAAGAATGCTACATTTTCAGATATTCCTGCTGATGTATCAATCAAGAGGATATCTATATCCTCATCATAGGCATCAAAGGCATCTAGAATCCTTATTCTTTGAAACTCATCAATGGCTGTAAGTTCTTGAACTCCAGAACTTGCAGGCAGAATCTTTATACCCATAGGTCCTTCGATTATTATGTCTTTCAGTTCCTTTTCACCCTTTAGAAGGTGAAGTATATTGTACTTTGGAGCCAGTTGTAGCAGCACATCTATATTGCTGAGGCCAAGGTCAGCATCAAAGACCATTACATTCTTCCCAAGCCTCCTGAAAGCCACAGCAAGACTGGCTACAAAGTTAGTCTTACCGACTCCACCTTTTCCGCTGCTTACGGAAATAGTCTTGATATACCTTTTCTGTTTCTTTTTCACAGCCATATTCAAACCTCCACCTCAGATAAGAAGTATCCTTTTCTTAAGATTAAATTCACAAGTTCTTGCTTATTGATAAACTCTATATCATCAGGAACTGTCTGTCCAGTGGTTATATAGGCAACAGGTTTCTGATACAGAAGTACAAGATTATAAATACTACCGAATCTTACTGCTTCGTCCACTTTTGTGAAAGCGAGACAGGTTATAGGAAGTTTTCTATAAAACCGTGATGCCTCAACAAGCATGTCATCATCTGCATTTATACCCATTAAAAGATGTACCTCAAGAGCGAAAACTTCTTTAAGGTCTTTATCCTTCAGAATGCCTTTGAGTAGGGTGTTGAGTTCTTCTATATACTTTTGGTCGGAGGGTCTTCTACCTACAGTGTCAATGAATACAGTATCTTTTGTTATAGAGAGATTCTTTAATGCATTCTTGAGTTCATAGATATTTGAGGCAACAACTAAGGGAATTCCCAGAATTCTGGCATATATTCTTATCTGTTCTATAGCCCCGATCCTGTATGTATCGAGATTAATGATTCCCACTCTTCTGCCTTCTCTGACTGCCTTAGCAGCCAGCTTTGCTACTGTTGTTGTTTTACCAACACCTGTTGGACCAATCAACATTACAGCCTTTCTGTGAAAGTCTCCGTTTCTAATATCTATTTCTGATGAAATCAAAGATGCAAGCTCCTCGAGAGTTTTTGCCTTCTCACAAAGTCGTAGTGCAAACTCATCCCTTACAGCCCTTTCCTTCAGGTAATAGAACAGTCTTCTTTTATTTAAAGGAAGGGATATCTCGTATCCATTATTCCTCATCTCTTCAAGTGTGTCTTTCAGATTCATAAGTTCCTCTTTAAGTCTTAAGATTTCTTCTGTTGTTTCTGTAGCTGGTTCTTTTGGAGGTTTATTTATATCCCTGAACTGTGTAAAGTTTCTTCTGTACTCTGCAAAAGAATCCTCATAATCCACAGCAGCGGTTATTTCTACCCATGGTCTTAACCCTCTCTTTTCTTCTGTAGATATAATTATTGCCTCCTTACCCAACTCCCTTTTTACCAATTCAAGGGCTTCGCCAAAGGTTTTTGCCTTAAATTTCTTAATCTTCATACTTCACTACCCCTACGGTGTATATCTTTGCAGAAGGGACTATCTCAGCTGTTGAGAGTATTACAAGAGATGGAATAAATCTCTCCACAATCTTTCTCACAAATCTTCTTGACTGTGGAGAACATAGGATTATTGGCTGGATGTCCCTATATTTTTCGGACATCTCTTTTACTGCCTTCTCTATGGCCTGTAGTAGTTTGGCCATAATATCAGGCTTTATCTCTTCAGTCTTTTCTACTGACTCTGAGATAGCAAGTTCAAACCTTGTATCCAGTGTTAACACACGTAGACTACCATCAGGAGCAATGTGCTGTTTTGTTATAAACCTGGCTAATGCCTGACGTACATACTCTGTAAGAAGCTCAATATCTTTTGTTATAGGGGCATAGTCAAGAAGTGTTTCGAGTATGGTGACTAAATCATTTATAGGCACTTTTTCTCTAAGAAGGTTCTGCAGTACCCTCTGTACTCCTCCCAGTGTCATATGGGTAGGTATGAGTTCATCTACTATCTTTGGATAGGTTCTTGATACATTGTCAAGCATACTCTGAACCTCTGTTCTGGTAAGTAGTTCCCAAGCATGATTTTTTATCAGTTCTGTTATATGTGTAACGATTACAGTGGCAGGATCAACTATCATATACCCTTTTGCTCTGGCTACCTCTGTATTCTTCTCCTCTACCCAATATGCAGGCAGACCAAATGCAGGCTCCTTTGTGGGAATACCCTCTATTTCTTCAGCACCCTCAGGGGCTACAGCGAGATAGTATCCCATCATTACTTCGCCTTTCCCCACTTCTATACCTCTTATGATGAAGGAGTATTCATGAGGTTTTAGCTGAAGATTGTCCTTTATATGGATTGAAGGCACAACAAAACCGAGCTCTGAAGCGAGTTGCCTTCTCATCGCTTTTATTTTTGCAAGCAGTGGTGCCTCTTCAGGTTCCACAAGAGGTATCAGCCCATAGCCTATCTCTAAGGTGAGAGGCTCTATGGCAAGAAATGGTTCTATAGGAGGTTCTTCTTGGGGTATCTCTTCAGGTTCCTCTTCTTTTGTCACCTCAGTTGGTCTTGAAAGTACATAAGCCAGTGCAGCAAATGTTACAGAGATAATGAGAAATGGGAGCCTTGGCAGTCCTGGAATCACTGCCAAGGTTATAAGGATTACAGAGACGGTTGCAAGCGCCTTTGGATTTATTATCAACTGAGAGACTATATTTTTACCAAGGTCCATGTCTGAACCTGCCCTGCTGACCACAATTCCAGCAGATGTTGAGACAAGAAGTGCGGGTATCTGGGCAACCAGTCCATCACCAATGGTTAAAATGGTATATGTTTTAGCTGCTTCTGAAATAGGCATATGCTGTTGTAGGGTGCCAATAATGAATCCACCGATAATATTTATACCTGTTATAATTAGACCTGCTATAGCATCACCTCTGACGAATTTACTGGCTCCATCCATTGCACCATAGAAGTCTGCCTCTTGAGAGATCAGTGCCCTTCTTCTTCTTGCCTCAGCCTCATCAATAAGGCCTGCATTAAGATCGGCATCTATAGCCATCTGTTTTCCTGGCATTGCATCGAGTGTAAACCTTGCAGCTACTTCTGCTATTCTTCCTGCTCCCTTTGTTATAACCACAAAGTTAATAACCACAAGAATCAAAAACACGATTAATCCAACAGCATAATTGCCACCTACAACAAAATTTCCGAAGGACCTGATAACCTGTCCTGCTGCGTCTGTGCCTTCATGTCCTTTAAGGAGAATCAGCCTTGTAGAGGCTACATTAAGGGCAAGTCTGTAAAGGGTTGCAAAGAGAAGCACTGTAGGGAAGACCGAGAAGTCAAGAGGCTTCTTTACAAAGATGCTCCTTATAAGAATAACAATTGAGAGTGACAGTGAAAAGGAAAGAAGAATATCAAGCATAAAGGGAGGTATTGGCAGTATCATTACTGCCACAATCACTACTACCCCAAAAACAACGGTTATGTCAGACCTTTTCTGCAGAGTATCAATCACATTCATACCATACCTCTTGCCTTATAAATATAAGCCAGGATTCTTGCCACTGCTCTGTAGAGTTCTTCAGGTATGTATGAACCTATCTTTAATTTATAAAGTGCCCTTGCAAGGGGTTTGTCCTCTACAATAGGCACAGAATGCAGGATAGCTATCTCTTTTATCTTTTCTGCTATGTATCCTGCTCCCTTGGCTATTACCTTTGGTGCAGGCATTTCATCTTTTTTATAAAGCAGTGCCACAGCGATATGCATGGGATTTGTGATAACCACTGTTGCCTTTGGTACCTCTTGCATCATTCTTCTACGCGCCAGCTCCTTCTGGATACTCTTTATCCTTGATCTGATAAGTGGATCACCCTCTGTCTCCTTGTACTCTTCTTTTAGCTCCTCTTTTGTCATCCTGATAGACCGCTCAAATCTGAATCTCTCATGTAGATAATCAAGTAGTGAGATGCCAGAGAAGGCTATAAACATAGTAAGCACAGCCTTTTTGATTAAACCTACTGCTGTCAACTCTATATTTGTAAAACTCATTGCTGGTGTGTAGGGTATTCTGTGGAGGGCATGTCTTACAAGAAAATAAAATATTATACCACCAATACAGAACTTTAGAAGAGACTTCAGAAGCTCAAAGAGACCATGAAGGGAAAAGAGCCTTTTTAGACCATTAACAGGATTGAGTCTTTCTATTTCTATATTGAGAGGTTTCAATACTGGTCCTCCCTGAAGCAATCCCACCATTATTATCATGCTTACAGCCATACCAAAAAGCGGCAGAAGCAGAAGCATAGCTTCCTTAGAGGAGATACCAAGTACATACATGGGTTCTGTTCCATAATGCAGTCTCAGAATTTTTGCTGTAAGTAAAAGGGACCGATTTATTAGTTCTTGACCGAGTATAAAAAACATAATAATTACTCCACCTGTTGATGCTATTGACATCAGGTCTCTGCTTCTGGCAACCTGTCCTTTCTCTTTTGCCTTCTGTCGTTTTCTTGGTGTTGCTTGTTCTGTTTTTTCTTCGAATTCTGCCATCTTTTATGTGCCTGCTACTGTAAGTATTCTCATCAATTCATTTTTCATGGTATCGTAGGAACTTCCAAAGAGATATACATATGCAGGAATTGATATGATCAGAGTCAGAAACCCGATGAAAAAATAAACAGGATATCCCACAAAGAATATATTCATCTGTGGAACCGCCCTTGAGATAAATCCCATAACAATGTTTGTGAGCATCATCATAATGACAACAGGGGCTGCCACTCTAAGGCTTAAAATAGATAAATAACCTACAGCATAAAGGAGCCTTGACAAGAGGGCCTCTATGTTAACTCTGCCAGCAGGAAGTATCTCATAACTCTTTACAAACAGAAAAATCACCTCATGGTGTATATCCAAGGTGAAGAAAGTGATTATTGCTATAATTCCCAAGAGTCTTGATAGCTCGTTTGATTGACCTACTTCGGGGTCATAGAAGGTGGCTATAGACATCCCGATCATGTTGCTCATTAGCTGACCAGCCATCTCAGTAGCCAGGAATACCATCCTTGCCACTAATCCTAAGACAATGCCAAATATTATCTCTGTCGTTATTAATAAAGAGATATCGTTCACTGAAAACTTAACTTCTACAATAAAGGCGAGAATAATGGAGACAGAGACAACCAGCCCAATCTTAAAATTCATGGGTAAGATCTTGCTACCAAAGAAAGGCAATAGGGCGAATACTATGCTTGTCCTGAGAAGGATCAACAAAAAATTCACTATGTACTCTACCTGCACCTGCATCCTTACCTCATATAAAGTGGAATATTATCAAAGAGGTTTATTGTGAAAGAGATTAATACCTTTGCTATCCATGGAAGAAAGATAAACAGACATAGGAAGACCGCTATTATCTTAGGCACAAAGGTGAGGGTAAACTCTTGTATCTGTGTTACTGCCTGAAACAGGCTTACAACCAAGCCTGTAATAAGGCTCACAAGCAGTGCCGGGCCTGATACCAGAAGCACAGTTTTAAAAACCTCGGCTGAGATATCCTTAACCAGCTCCAATGTCATTGGATACTCCTTACAAGAGATGTGACAACGAGGTTCCATCCATCCACAAGTACAAAAAGTAAAAGCTTGAAAGGCATTGACACAAGCACAGGAGGAAGCATCATCATACCCATTGAGAGTAAAATACTGGAAACCACCATATCTATTATTAGAAAGGGCAGATAAAGAATAAATCCGATCTTGAATGCTGTACTCAACTCACTTATGATAAATGCTGGCACTACAACCCTAAGTGGTATCTCTTCTGGCTTCAAAGGAGGTTTTTGTTTTGAAAGTTTTATAAAAAGGGCAAGGTCTTTCTGTCTTGTCTGTCTGAGCATGAATTTTTTTAGAGGGGGCTCCACTCTTTTTACTGCTTCATATATTGTGATCTCTTTGTTAATATAAGGCTTAATAGCTTCTTCTGTAACAGTATCTATGGTGGGTGACATGATATAAAAGGTCATAAACAATGAAAGACCAATAATAACCATATTAGGAGGTATCTGCTGGCCTCCTATAGCCTGTCTCAGAAGGGAAAATACTACAACAATTCTTGTAAAAGATGTAAACATCACCAGCACAGAGGGTAACAGTGACAAAAGTGCCACTAACAGGAAAACCTCTATTGCCGGATCAGTGAATTTCATTACTTAAACGCTCCTTTAAGATCTGTAAAAATCTCATCCTTTCATCAAGATTCTTTTTCCTGTAATCTGTCTCTATATCTCCTTCCTGTACAGTTTTAAGAAGTTTGACCTCATTAGGAGTAACACCGAGAAAAAGCAGTTCGCGGCCTACTTTCATAACTGCCACTGCAATTCCTTTCCGTGGGTCCAGAGTATGATAGGCTATTATATTTATCAGTCCTGACCTCTGTTGATGTCTTTTGGCTATAAGTCCCAGGACAACAAAAACTACCCCTATTGTTATCATTATGATTAAGATCGTTTGGAGATAGAGATCCATCATTTCAATTGTCTTATCCTCTCCATCGGACTTATTATTTCCGAAATCCTTATACCAAACTTCTCATTGACTACTACAGCTTCCCCTCGAGCTACAAGTTTGTTATTTACAAGAATCTCCAAGGGTTCTCCAGCCAGTTTTTCCAGCTCAATTATAGAACCTTCTCCGATCTGCAATAGATCTTTCAAAAGCATTCTTGCTCTTCCTAACTCAACTGTTACCTCTAAGGGGATATCAAGAAGAAACTCCAGTTCCTTCAGATTCACCTCAGATTTTCCATTGTCCTCAGCTTTTTCGGTTTCAGGTTGTTGAGTTTTTTCTTCTTCACTCATAAGACACCTCTCAGTAAATTTTTGTTATTTTCACTGATTGATAACCTCTACTGTTGCCCACAATACCACCAAACTTCGTAACTCCTTGAACCTTTATAGGAATTTCCGCATCAACCCTTTTACCAGTGGCAAGGACATTGCCAACCTCGAGGCTTATTAGTTCTTCAAAGGTAAGTTCAATCTTTGCAAGCTCTGCTACAATCTCTACATGTGAGTTCAATATTGCATTTAATAGAGTATCAACCCATTTTTTATCGATCCTGTCACGCTTCTGTTGTTGAAGTCTATGTGTTACTAAAAATGTATCCTTTACTGACTCTAACAAAGAAGGAGGGATACATAGAAAAGTCCTACCAGAGAAACCATTAAGAACAATCTGAAATTCCATTTTTATAAGAGAATCATTTGGAGAGAAAAGATTAATAAACTGGATATTGCTTTCCACCTTTAGCAGTTCAGGATTGAGAGATACAATGTCTTTAAAAGAATCAGAAATATCGTCAATTGTCAATTTTGCAATCTTTTTTATAATTCTCTGCTCTATTGGTGTAAAAGGTTTCTCTTTTATCTCTCCTGTTTTGGCCCTTGGACTACCGAAATAAAACTCCAGAATTACAGAGATAAGTTGAGCCTCTATTATAAAGAGAGCATGTATATTTAAAGGATTCATTTTGATGATGTTTATACTTGATGGTACAGGTGTCATCTCTGTAAGCTCTCCGAAGCTTATCACCTCCACTGGATTGATGTTTATGTCTACTGCCCTGAGAATCAATGAAGAAAGAGATTCTTTAAAGGACTGAGCGAATTTTTCACTCACTCCATTTAAGGCAGACAGTCTGCTCAAAAGTAATGTGCCTTCTCTGAAGTCATACTTTCTCACTGTAATACTTCCATTTCTGGAAGGTTCTGTCTTGATCTTTCCATTCTGAACACCTTTAAGAAGTGTTTCTACTTCGGCCTGAGAGAGTATCCTGTTCATTGCATTACAAATTCTGTAAAATAAACACTTTTGAATACATCCCTGCCAACAGCCTGATTTGCCCTAAGAAGAATCTCATCTTTCAACTGCATCTTGCCCTCAGGACTTGAGATAGACTCTACAGATTTGCTACTTACAAGAGTGATAATAGCATCCCTTATCTGAGGAATCTTGCTGTCCACCATATCTTTGTACTCCTCTGCTGTTAGTTCTAATTGCATTGTGACCTTGAGAAATCTACCCTGTTCCATTAGATTGAGTATGAAAGGATCAAGAGGCACAAGAACAGATTTTGTTGCTGCCTCTGTGTGAGATGGCTCAGTGGAGGGTTTCTCCCCTTTTTTTAAGAAAAAGAAGTATCCACTCCCTGCTGCCAAAAGAAGTACCACTGCTACAATTGCTAATAGAAATAATTTGTTCTTTTTGGGTTTGGGTTGTTCTGAAGTTTCTTCTACTTTTTCCTCATCCATAGTTACACCTCTTTCTCAATTTTTTAGGATAGTTGTTACTCTTAGAGAGGGAGTAGCTCCCTCAGTGTCCATAATATTTTTCAAATATCATGCCTGTTAGGAAATTCCTTGAAATTACAGGATCTTAGGTATTATGTTCCTTGTTTCTGTCAAACAAATGACTATAGAAATGGGCGAATCAACAGGAGAGTGTTTGAAAAAATGGCAGTTTATTCTATGAGATAGGGATAAAAGTTGTTCTGTTTCTACCATTCTTTTTAGAATTATAGAGAGCTTTATCAGCTACAGCTATTAAGCATCCCTTATCTATTTCTTTTCGAGGGTTCTGTATCGAAGTAATTCCTATACTTATTGTTACATTTATATTTTTATTATCAAATTTAAAGGATGTTTTCTCTACCTTTTTTCTCAATCTCTCAGCGACATTTATTGCCCCTTGGGGATTTGTTTCAGGTAGAATTATAGCAAATTCTTCACCTCCATAACGGGCGGCAGTATCTGATTTTCTTATATCCTAAACTCCTCGCTTTTAGGCACATAATCTTAGAGACTTAAGTATGTCTTTCTGTTTTTTTGTTAATTCTGTTGTCATTCGTTCTCCATTGGAGAGTTCTATCATCTTTATCTTGCCTAATTCTGT
>Ga0209426_1000107_pt1 | contig 137516 bp, 109 predicted proteins | sample Deesub1362B_J571_FD_187697 | JGI IMG/M metagenome (GOLD analysis project Ga0209426, IMG submission 187697) | Deep oceanic, basalt-hosted subsurface ecosystem from Juan de Fuca Ridge flank, Pacific Ocean, CORK Borehole 1362B_J2.571 (SPAdes)... ...
ACTGCTTCGCAGTCCAGCGGGAGCAAGCTCCCTCGCCACAGTTTTTTTGTGTATTCAAAGACTGGAAAAGAATATCAACACCGAGGTGAGCTCTGGCACTCCTAAAGCACCCGCCATATTTATCAAAATCCCCCTCACACCCACCTCTCGCCGCCAACGTCGCCGATGTTGCGCCTAACGTACTTGCCCTTGAGTTAGCTGACAAAAGCGCCGAACGTGCAGGTATTTTTAACACATGAAAATTGGTGGGGAACATCTGTCCGTCATCTCGGTCGGCTACAAAGAGTGATATCCGCGACGTACGTCAGAAGCGTGCAAAAACGCGACATTTTTAGTTGATCTCAGGCCCCTCACGCCCTAAAGTTCGCGCCGAACGTCCATGCTGGAAACGATCCATCCGGCTCAAGTACTGACGACGAGACAGCAAGGCCAAGGGCAGTTACGCCCGTGGCCTTTTTGCTTTCGGCGACATGCCTTGGGAAGTAGGCGAACCAAAGTGGGGATACGGAGGACGTTCATTTACACCCATGTTTTTACCCGTTTGCCCATAGGAGCACTCCAGCATGTCGATCCAGGTCGAAGACTATTTCGCGCGCGAAACCTTTCAGAAAATGAAGGCGTTCGCCGACAAACAGGAAACCCCTTTCGTGGTGATCGACACCGCGATGATCGCCCAGGCCTACGATGACCTGCGCGCCGGTTTCGAATTCGCCAAGGTCTACTACGCGGTCAAGGCCAACCCGGCTGTCGAGATCATCGACCTGCTCAAAGAGAAAGGCTCGAGCTTTGATATCGCCTCCATCTATGAGCTGGACAAAGTCCTGAGCCGTGGCGTCAGCCCGGATCAGATCAGCTACGGCAACACCATCAAGAAGTCCAAGGACATCCGCTACTTCTTCGAGAAGGGCGTGCGCCTGTACGCCACCGACTCCGAAGCCGACCTGCGCAACATCGCCAAAGCCGCGCCGGGTTCGAAAGTCTATGTGCGCATCCTCACCGAAGGCTCGACCACCGCTGACTGGCCGCTGTCGCGCAAGTTCGGCTGCCAGACCGACATGGCCATGGACCTGCTGATCCTCGCCCGCGACCTCGGTCTGGTGCCTTACGGCATCTCGTTCCACGTCGGTTCGCAGCAGCGCGACATCAGCGTCTGGGACGCGGCGATCGCCAAGGTCAAAGTGATCTTCGAGCGCCTGAAGGAAGAAGACGGTATCCACCTGAAGCTGATCAACATGGGCGGTGGCTTCCCGGCCAACTACATCACCCGTACCAACAGCCTGGAAACCTACGCCGAAGAAATCATCCGTTTCCTGAAAGAAGACTTCGGTGATGACCTGCCGGAAATCATTCTGGAACCGGGCCGTTCGCTGATCGCCAACGCCGGCATTCTGGTCAGCGAAGTGGTACTGGTCGCACGTAAATCGCGCACCGCCGTCGAGCGTTGGGTCTACACCGATGTGGGCAAGTTCTCCGGGCTGATCGAAACCATGGACGAAGCAATCAAGTTCCCGATCTGGACCGAGAAGAAAGGCGAGATGGAAGAAGTGGTGATCGCCGGTCCAACGTGCGACAGCGCCGACATCATGTACGAGAACTACAAGTACGGCCTGCCACTGAACCTGGCGATCGGTGATCGTCTGTACTGGCTGTCGACCGGTGCCTACACCACTAGTTACAGCGCCGTCGAATTCAATGGCTTCCCGCCGCTGAAATCGTTCTACGTGTAACCCACGTCGATTGAAAAAAGGCCCATGTTTTCATGGGCCTTTTTTTATTGGCGCAGCCATGACTCGATACGGGTCAACTGCGCACGGATCTTTTTGCCAATAGCCGACAATTCAGCCTCCCTGTCTTCACGAACGTCGTCAGCGTCTGCAGGGTCGTCAACCTCCCCCTTTAGCAATCGCAAATTTCTCTGTGAGCGCTCCTATTGATAATCTGCCATTCAACTTAGTTCACGAAAACAAATACCCACAAGCCGTTAAATATTAAAAAATACACACATCCCGAACAACCAAAACTCATCCACCACTTATGCAAGAGATTTCAAAAAACGACAAATAATAAACAACAAGAAGTCACACTCAATGCCTATACTCACAAGCAAAAGCAATATTAACCTTGAGACTCTTACAACCACTCAAGGAATTAAAAAGTGCAACCCAGTCCAAATCCGCTCATCACCAAGGACGACATTCGAAAAATAAAGAACTACATCTCTGCCGCCAAAGCATTGCCACGCAATGTCGAAGATGTAGAACGCCAATTAAAAACCAAACACACCGGCATTACCGGCCTGGAACTTACTGACATTGTTCAGCTTAATCATACGATCATCAACAATGCCAATTCGTGGATCGATATCGAGTATTCGATGAAGCGTGTGGCCGGAAGTCTCTCGACCTTTTCGGAGGACCTGGAAAGTTTTGGTCAGGAAATTATCGACGCCATCGTGACGATGCCGGGCTACATAAATTACCTGGGCACCATCGACTCGCTGAGCGAAGAAGAAATAACCAGACTCCCGCCACTGGAGATCGGCACGGCAGAAAAGAATCGATTTGGCTCCATTCAGGAATCTCTCGCATTCATTGCAAGATCGATCAGCGAGAAGCAGCTCAGCAGTCTGGATGTCAGCGAACGTTTGAAGTATTTCAGGACCGACCTTAACGACAACGTTGCCGTGAGTATTGGCGAAAAACTACGTTTGGCCGGCGATGCGCAACTCAACCGACAACTGACCGAATTGAACGTTTCGATTGATCGGGCGAACAAACTCATACAGGAAAAAACCCGCGAGACGGCGCCGGATTTTTTTGATCACATTCTTGGTTTTTTCACCGCTTACCAAGGCGGCCCCCTCGGCTCGAGCGTTTATTACAAAACGCTCGAACTTCAGCAGAGTACCCATTTACGCCCATTGATCGCCCAGCGAGATCAACTCGCGGAGCAGATCAAACAAACCAACATCCTGGCCGGCACGCTTCTGGAATTCCAGTCGGGTCTGGACAGCATGTCGCTGTATGTCGAAGGAGCCATCCAGAGTACCTCGCAACTGGAGACGCTATGGATCTCCATTACTGACTACATCAATGCTTCGCAAAATAAAGTCATGGGTATGCACGAATTTCTGACCCTCAGAAGTTTTGTCTCCAGTTTCAAGATTGTTATTAAAAACTGGAAAACCGTTCAAGCCAACGCGAATCAACTCATCCACGCATTCGACTGACACCATCCAATCATTCAGGAAATATTCATCATGACCAACCTTATTTACGCCCAGCCTGACCTCGGCCGTATTCAAGAAAGCCGCGAGGCAATTCGTTATCAAGCGCTCGTTGGCTCTGCCAACCTGTATATCAAAGCCTTGAGCGATGAGTTGATCGCTTTGAATGCCGCCGTCAGCGACCTTGATCTTACGGCCGCGAATATCTTCACTTCGGCAATTACAGCGCTGGAGACCGACGACCTGAACGAAAACCTGCAGGCACTGGCCAGCCTCAACGCCAGTGAACCGAGTGCTCAGGTTGAAAAAGCACGCCAGCAGTATTCGCACATCGTCACGCAACTGATCAAGCTATGCGCTGAACACATGACCAGGTTGCACGCTTCACTGCACAACGGTGTGTTCGGCGTGCAGAGCATCGCCATCAGCAACAATCGTTTCCGACTTGAAGAATTGGCTGCGGCCAAAATCAGTCTGACCCAAGAGTACGACGCCGAGAAAATCCCGCTGGCCGAATTGAAAGACGATGAAACCGTTCTGAATCTGGCCATTGCCGAGTTCGAAAAGCTGACATTCATTGATCGAATCAAGCCATTGCTTGAACAACTGAAGGCGATCATCGGCAACAAACCGACAACCCCTGAGGCGGCGGCGCTGGAGGCCGGACTGATTATCGCCAACAAGTTTCTCGACGAAGCCAACGAGCTGATCAAATACAAGGATCTGATCAAGGCGCGTCAGATCATCCAGACGCGCCTTGCACAACGCGAGGAGCGCGTGGCGTCGCTGGCCAGGCAACTGCGCGACAACGACGACAAGACCCGCCAGTTGAAAGATACCCAGAAGGTTGTGCCACACCAGCAAACCTATGTCAGTGAGGCCGGCAAACTGACGGCTGCGTTTTCCGCGTTTCTCGGTGCGGTCACGGCTGTGCCGAATGAAGACGTTCTGCGGCGTGGCGAACGATTGCTGGAACACAGCCAGTCCCTGCGCAATTACCTGATACCGCTGCAGGGACGCTGGTTACGCGGGTGATCGAAGGCGCCTGCCCTCGATTACTGATGGAGAGCAGGCGCCTCGGCGTCAAGGGCCGCCAGACGCTGACGGTACTCGGCGCCCATGGCGCGTATCTGCGGATGCGCGGATGCCAGCAGCGATTCGCCGCTGACGCGCAGGAACTTCACATTGCCGAGCCATAAAGCCTTGCGCAGCCATTGCAGCGCCTCTTCGATTCGCCCCGCTTGCGCCAGGATCGCGGCGTGACTGAACTGCCCGCGAAAATCCCCACCCTCGGCGGAGCGTCGATACCAGTCGTGTGCTGCTGGCAGATCCATCGGGCCTGCCCGCCCTTCCTCCAGATACCGTCCCAGCAGGTTCATTGACTTCGCATGACCCGCTTCAGCGGCGCGCCGATACAACGCCAATGCCTGACGCTGATCGACCATGACACCGCGCCCGGTCGCCAGCAGATTGGCGAGGTTGTACATCGCCCAATCCAGCCCCGCGTCAGCGGCGATTCGATAATGCTGCGCGGCAATCGCGGCATTCGCGACGCATCCCCAGCCATGCTCATGACAACGGCCCAGCATGTTGCGCGCCATCAAGTGCCCTTGCCTGGCGGCGATGGCGAACCAGCGCAGTGCCAACGTTTGATCCTGAGCAATGCCACGGCCATCGAGCAGGATCTGCCCGAGCAACGCCTGCGCTTCAACAATGCCCTGGCCGGCGGCGAGCAGAATCGCCTGCGCCGCACGCGCCGGACTTTCTTCGAGCATGGCGCTGAGCTGCGCAACGTCGAGCACTTCCTCGCGCCGAAGTTGAAAACTCATACGTCAACCCAGCGCCGCAGCAGGTTGTGATAGGTGCCGGTCAGGCGAATCAGCGACGGGTGATCAGGCATGTCCTGAGTGAGCTGCTGGATCGCCCCGTCCATCTCGAACAGCAAGGCGCGCTGGCTGTCTTCGCGCACCAGACTCTGCGTCCAGAAGAACGACGCATAACGCGCGCCACGGCTGACGGCGTTGACCTTGTGCAGGCTGGTGCCGGGGTACAGCACCATGTCGCCGGCGGGCAGTTTCACCCGTTGCGTGCCAAAGGTGTCCTGAATCTCCAGTTCGCCGCCGTCGTAATCCTCGGGCTCACTGAAAAACAGCGTGGCCGACAGATCGGTGCGCACCCGCTCGATGCTGCCTTTGGGCTGACGCACGGCGTTGTCGATGTGAAAGTCGAAACTGCCGCCCGCCGTGTAGCAGTTGAGTAACGGCGGGAATACTTTGTGCGGCAGCGCAGCGGACATGAACTGCGGATTTTTCCACAGCCGCTCGAGCATCGCGGCACCGATTTCCTTGGCCAGCGGATGGCCTTCCGGCAGTTGCAGATTGTGCTTGGCCTTGGCCGACTGATAGCCGGCGGTGATTTTGCCATCGGCCCAATCCGCCTGCTCCAGCGCCTCGCGGATGCGCTGCACTTCTTCTTTGCCGAACAGGCCGGGGATGTGCAACAGCATGGCGATCGTACCTGATGGTAAAGGGGTGCCAATGGTATTGATTCTTATTGGCTGTGTAAAACCCGCGTGACGGATGAACCGGTAAAAACCGTAAGGTTAAATTGTAAAGAATGTAAATTCGTCGCGAATAACAATGTTTCGCAATTGATACGAATACCTGTTTACCCTATATTCCGCGACCTCAAATCCTTGGGGAGGGGAATAAAAATGTCACGTCAACACGCACAATTGCCGGTCAGTTCACCACGCCTGCTCGCTTCGGCCATTGGTGTCGCCATCACCGCCGGTTCCGCTGGCCACATGGTCTTCGCCGCAGAAAAGACCGACAGCAAAGCCTCCGGCAATGCCATCGCCCTGGACGCTACCGCCATCACCGGCGAAGCGCAGGACTCGACGTCCTACCAGGTCGAAAAAGCCTCCTCGCCCAAGTACACCGCGCCGCTGGTCGATACCCCGCGCTCGGTCACCGTCATCCCGCAACAAGTGCTCAAAGACACCGGCGCCCTGAACATGCAGGACGCGCTGCGCACCGTGCCGGGCATCACCTTCGGTGCCGGTGAAGGCGGCAACCCGCAGGGTGACCGTCCGTTCATCCGCGGCTTCGACGCTCAAGGCGACACCTACCTCGACGGCGTGCGCGACACCGGTTCGCAGAGCCGCGAAATCTTCGCTGTGGAGAACATTGAAGTCAGCAAAGGCCCGAACTCGGCCATCGGCGGTCGTGGCGCAGCCGGCGGCAGCATCAACCTGGTGAGCAAAAAAGCACACCTGGGCAACTCGTTCGACGGTGGTTTCACCTGGGGTTCCGACCAGACCCAGCGATACACCCTGGATGGCAACTACCAGTTCAGCGACACCGCTGCCGGCCGCCTGAACCTGATGAGCCACGAGAGCAATGTCGCCGGTCGCGACAAGGTCGACTACGACCGTTGGGGTATCGCGCCGTCCCTGGCGTTTGGTCTGGGCACCGACACCCGGGTCAACCTCGACTACTACCATCTGGAAAGCAACGACACCCCGGACTCGGGCATTCCTTACACCATTCCGGCCGGTGGTTCGGCGGCACGTACCAAGTCCAACCCCGACAAGCCGTACGCCGGTGGCGATCACAGCAATTTCTACGGTCTGGATCGGGACTTCCGCAAGGGCCGCACCGACACCGCGACTTTCGCCATCGAGCATGACCTGAGCGACTCGCTGACCATCAAGAACACCCTGCGGCACGGCACCAGCATGCAGGATTACATCCTGACTCAGCCGGACGACAGCAAGGGCAACGTCAACAATGGCAGCGTCTGGCGCCGTGCCAACACGCGGGTCAGCAACACCGAGACCACCACCAATCAGACTGATCTGTTCGGCAATTTCTATGTCGCCGGTTTCAAGAACAGCTTCTCCACCGGTGTCGAATACACCCGCGAGGAAGGCCAGAAATCCTCGTACAACGTCAACACTGACACCACGCCGCGCACCAGCGCCGCGACCACCAATTGCACCCCGTCGATGATTGGCGCATCGAGCGGCTACAACTGCACCTCGCTGTCGAATCCGAACCCTAACGATCCGTGGAACGGCGCGATCTCGCGCAACTACGCCGGCACCGACACCAAGGCCAACACCTATGCGCTGTATTCGTTCGACACCCTGGAGTTGTCCGAGCAGTGGCTGGTGAACATGGGCCTGCGTTACGACCACTTCGATACCGACTACAAGACCTACAACAAAGCAGGCACCACCACTTCCAAGGGTGATGACACCAGCGAGTTCGTCACCGGTCAGTTCGGCGTGGTCTACAAACCGGCACCAAACGGCAGCATCTACGCCTCCTACGCAACCTCCGCGACGCCACCGGGCAACACCCTCGGCGAAGGCCAGGAAGGCAACCCGCTGGGCGGCACTCCGGACCGCAATGGCAACCTGCTCAAGAGCGACATGGAGCCGGAAACCACCAAGAACTACGAAATCGGTACCAAGTGGGATCTGCTGAACGATCGCCTGTCGCTGACCGCTGACATCTTCCGCACCGAGAAAGAAAACGCTCGCGTACAAGTCGACACCACCTCGTACGAAAACGCCGGCAAGACCCGCGTGCAAGGTATCGAGCTGTCGGCCAGCGGCAAGATCACCGACAAGTGGCAAGTATTCGCTGGCTACGCCTACATGGACAGCGAACAGGTGGACGGTGGCGACCTGCCGGCCAACAAGGCCAACAACGGTAACGAGTTGCCGAACACGCCGAAAAACAGCGCCAGCCTGTGGACCACTTACCAAGTCACGCCGAAGCTGACCCTCGGTGGCGGCGCGTTCTACGTCGACGACGTCTACGGCAGCGTGGCCAACACCACGATGGTCGATTCCTATGTCCGTTACGACGCGATGGCCGCCTACAAGCTGAGCAAGAACGTCGACCTGCAACTCAACGTGCAGAACCTGACCAACGAGGTCTACTACGACAAAGCCTTCTCGACCCACTTCGCCAACCAGGCGGCGGGCCGTACTGCATTGTTGAGCACCAACTTCCACTTCTGACCGATGTGGAAACCTGTGGGAGCGAGCCTGCTCGCGAAAGCGGTGGGTCAGTCAAGTAGAGGCTGACTGACACGACGTCTTCGCGAGCAGGCTCGCTCCCACAAGGTATGCGCCGCAAGGCTTGGCCCCGTTCATCGACTGAACGGGGCCTTTGTGCGTAATCAAAGAAGCTCTCGACAACCCACGGCATAATGCGCGCCGTGATGACAATTTTCGAACGGACAAGGCGAGCGACGTGTTGAAGAAAACCCTGTTCCAGTTGCACTGGTTTTTCGGCATCACTGCCGGGCTGGTGCTGGCCCTGATGGGCATTACCGGTGCCGCCTACTCGTTCCAGGACGAAATCCTGCGGGCGCTGAACCCGTCGGTGTTGCAGGTGGAAAAACAGGTCGCTGGCGTCCTGCCCCCGGTCGAGCTGGTGGAACACATCGAAGCAAGCTCCGGCAAGAAAGTCGCGATGCTCTGGGTCGAAACCGACAGCGGCAACGCCGCACGTGTCTACTTCACCCCGCCCAAAGGCGAACGTCGCGGCGAGATGCGCTACTTCGATCCGTACACCGGCGAGTTCATGGGCGACGCTGTGGGCCAGGACTTTTTCGGTCTGATGCTGCAACTGCACCGCTTTCTCGCCATGGGCGATACCGGGCGCAACATCACCGGCGCCTGCACCTTGATCCTGGTGTTCTTCTGCCTCTCCGGGCTGTACCTGCGCTGGCCGCGCCAGTGGAACAGCTGGCGCGTGTGGCTGACCCTCGACTGGCAGAAAAAGGGCCGCAGCTTCAACTGGGATTTGCACTCGGTGGCCGGCACCTGGTGCCTGCTGGTGTATCTGCTGCTGGCGTTGACCGGGTTGTCCTGGTCGTACGAGTGGTACAACAAAGGCCTGACCAGACTGCTTTCCGATGCGCCGCAAAACGAACGCATGCGCGGCGGTCGTGGCCCGGCGCCGGAAGGCCCGGCACCGACGGCCGACTACGCGGCGATGTGGAGCAGCATCTATAGCGCTGCCGGCCCGGGCCTGTCGGCGTATAACATCCGCATGCCGCCAGTGGCCGGGCAACCGGCGACCGTGTTCTACCTGCTCGACAGCTCGCCGCATGATCGCGCGCTGAACCAGATCACCCTCGACCCGGCCACCGGCGTGGTCAAACGTGTCGACCGCTACGCCGACAAGAGCTTCAAAGCGCAGCTGTTGACCAGCATTTACGCGCTGCACGTCGGCAGCTATTTCGGTCTGGCCGGACGGATCATCGTCACCCTCGCGGCGGTGTGCATGCCGCTGTTTTTCATCACCGGATGGCTGCTGTATCTGGACCGCCGGCGCAAGAAAAAACAGATTCAGGACGCACGCAAAGGTCTTCAGACTCCGGCCGGCGATGCACCGGCATGGTTGGTGGGTTTTGCCACTCAGAGTGGTTTTGCCGAACAACTGGCCTGGCAGACCGCCGGGCAATTACAGGCCGCCGGGTTGCCGGTGAAGGTGCAGCCGCTGGCGGACGTCAGCGCCGAGGATCTGCGCGAATCGAGCAATGCGTTGTTCGTGGTCAGCACGTTCGGCGACGGCGAAGCACCGGACAGCGCGCGCGGTTTCGAACGCAAAGTGCTGCGCACCGCTGCCAGCTTCGACGGCCTGAACTATGCGGTGCTGGGCCTCGGCGATCGCCAGTACCCACAATTCTGCGGCTTCGCCCGACGCCTGCATCAGTGGCTTGACGATCACGGCGGCAAGACCCTGTTCGCTCCGGTGGAAGTCGACAGCGGCGACCCGTACGCCCTGCGTCACTGGCAGACGCAGCTCGGCCTGATCACCGGGCAAGCGCCGGTCGACACCTGGCAAGCGCCGAGCTACGACAACTGGACGCTGGTCAGCCGCGAACTGATGAACCCCGACAGCAGCGGCGCGCCGATTTACCTGTTGGGCCTGAAGGCGCCGAGTACCAGCAGCTGGCTGGCCGGGGATCTGGTAGAGGTGCTGCCACGCAATTGCGCGTGGGCGGTCGAACATTTCCTCGACGGCCTCGGCATTCGCGGCGAAACCCGCGTGACGATCAACGGCCTGGAAGAGCCGCTGGAAGTCGCCCTCGCCTCGCGCCAACTGCCCGAGCATCGTGCGCATCTGGTTGGCTTGCATGCGCAAGCGCTGGTGGATGCGATGGTGCCGCTGGCGATGCGCGAGTACTCGATTGCCTCGATTGCCGCTGACGGTGTGCTGGAGTTGATCGTGCGCCAGGAGCAGCACAGCGATGGCAGCCTGGGCATCGGTTCCGGTTGGCTGACCGAGCATGCTCCGGTCGGCGGCAGCATCAGCCTGCGTGTACGTCGCAACAGTGGCTTCCACCTGCCAAACGAACCGGTGCCGATGATTCTGCTGGGCAACGGCACCGGCCTCGCCGGGCTGCGCAGCCTGCTCAAGGCACGCATCGCCGACGGTCAGCAGCGTCACTGGCTGCTGTTCGGCGAGCGCAATCGCGAGCATGATTTCCTCTGCCGCGCGGAGCTGGAAGAGTGGTTGATCAATGGCGATCTGGCGCGACTCGATCTGGCGTTTTCACGGGATCAGGCGCAGAAGATTTACGTGCAGGATCGCCTGCGTGAATCCGCTGATGAGCTGAAGAAGTGGCTGGCCGACGGTGCGGTGATCTACATCTGCGGCAGCCTTCAGGGCATGGCCGCCGGCGTCGATCAGGCACTCAACGACATCCTCGGCAGCGCCGAAGTCGAACGCCTGATCGAACAGGGCCGCTACCGCCGCGACGTGTACTGACACTACTCATACCCCATGTGGGAGCGAGCTTGCTCGCGAAGGCGTCGTGCCAGTCGGCCTAATTGTCAACTGATCCACCGCTTTCGCGAGCAAGCTCGCTCCCACAAGGAAATTGCAGTGCCTGTGAAATCAGACAGGCTGCAACTTCTGCTCGAAAACCGCCACCCCATTCAAATCCCGCAACACCACACTCATCTCCCCGCTCTGCCCTTCGATATTCACCTCGCCAAAAAACTGAAACCCGGCAAACGGTGAAGCGTTCTGCGTCGGTGGTGCTTTCTGGAACACCACCTCCGGGCCGAAGGTCTTGTCCAGCGGATTGGGCCCGAAACTGCCGGCATTCAGCGGCCCGGCGACAAACTCCCAGAACGGTTCGAAATCCTGAAACGCCGCGCGATCCGGGTGGTAATGATGCGCCGCGCAGTAATGCACGTCCGCGGTCAGAAACACGAAATTGCGCACGTGCTGCGCCCGCAGAAAACCGAGCAGTTCGGCGACTTCCAGTTCACGCCCTTGCGCCGGGCCGGGATCACCGTTGGCCACCGCTTCCCAGCGTGCGACGCCCGGGCTGACCTCGCCGTCGGGCACGCCGAGGCCGATCGGCATGTCGGCGGCGATCACCTTCCACTGTGCCTTGGAGTGCTTCAAGCCGCGCTTGAGCCAGTCCAGTTGTTCACGTCCCAAAAACGGTTTGGCCGCGCCAAGGTTGTCGTCGTTGGCCCCGCGATAGCTGCGCATGTCGAGCACGAACACGTCGAGCATCGGCCCGTAGCTGAGCTTGCGATAAATCCGCCCGCCGCCATCGGCCGCCTGCAAACGCATCGGCGAATATTCCAGCCAGGCCTTGCGCGCACGGCCGACCAGGGTGTGGATATCTTTCTCTTGATAACGCTCGTCGAGCTGCTTGCCCGGCGACCAGTTGTTGACCACTTCGTGGTCGTCCCACTGCCAGATCTGCGGTACTTCGGCATTGAAGCGGCGGATGTTTTCATCCATCAGGTTGTAGCGGTAATTGCCGCGATAGTCGTCAAGGGTCTGCGCCACTTTGCTCTTGGCTTCGGTGGTGAGGTTGCGCCAGATCCGCCCGCCTTCGGTGGTCACTTGCGCCGGCACCGGGCCGTCGGCGTAGATGGTGTCGCCGCTGTGGATAAAGAAGTCCGGCAGGCGCAAGCGCATGGATTCGTAGATGCGCATGCCACCGATGTCCGGGTTGATGCCAAAGCCCTGGCCGACCGTGTCACCGCTCCAGACGAAACGGATGTTGCGTCGCGCCTTCGGTGCGCTGCGCAAATGGCCGAGCCACGGTTCGCTGGCGACGCCGGATTGCGCGTCCTTGAAATACACCCGATAGAAAATCGCCTGATCGGCGGGCAGCCCGGTCAGCTCAACCCGGGCGGTGAAGTCGGTGCGCGCATCGGCCAGTGGCGAGACGACACGGCGCGGGTGGCGAAACTGGCTGCGGGTGTCCCACTCGACCACCATCCGCGCCGGACGGTCGCTGCGGCTCCAGATCATCGCGCGGTCGCCTTGCAGGTCGCCGGACTGCACGCCGTCGGTGAGTTGCGGCCGATCCTTGACCGACGCGATCACTGCCGGCGCCAGCCCCGGCATCAGCAGCCCGGCACCGACAACCTGCATGACCCGTCGGCGACCAACGTTGAAATCGCTCATGCGTGTTCTCCCTGAAAAAAGGAAAACTTAAGCACGGGATCATGAATCCGGCATGACACAAACAAAGATCGCAGCCTGCGGCAGCTCCTACAGAGAACCTCGATCCCCTGTAGGAGCTGCCGAAGGCTGCGATCTTTTGCCCTTAAGCTTTTACCGGTTCCAGCGCCAACTCAACGGCTTCCGGACGCTTGACCGTCGCATAGACAACAGCCGTCAACAAACTCCCCGCAACAATCGCCAGCAGATACAACAACGCATGATTGATCGCATTGGGGATCGCCAGCACAAACAAGCCACCATGCGGCGCCATCAGTTTGCAGCCGAAGTACATCGACAACGCGCCGGTCAATGCACCGCCGGCGATGCTCGCCGGGATCACCCGCAGCGGGTCTTTGGCAGCAAACGGAATTGCCCCTTCAGAGATAAAGCACAGCCCCAGCACCAGCGCCGCTTTACCGGCCTCGCGCTCGGTCTGGGCGAACTTGCGGCGAGCGATGAAGGTGGCGATGCCCAGCCCGATGGGCGGCACCATGCCGGCAGCCATGGTCGCGGCCATCGGTGAATAACTCTGCGAAGCCAGCAGCCCCACCGAGAAGGCATACGCGGCTTTGTTGATCGGTCCGCCGAGGTCGACGCACATCATGCCGCCGAGCAACACCCCGAGCAGGATCGCGTTGGTGGTGCCCATGCTGTCGAGGAAATGCGTCAGCGCCGCGAGCATCCCGGCGACCGGTTTACCCACCACGTAGATCATCACCAGACCGGTGAACAGGCTGGCGAACAACGGAATGATCAGAATCGGTTTCAGCGCTTCCAGACTCTGCGGCAACGCCACATAACGACTGATGGCCTTGGCCGCATAACCAGCGATGAAACCGGCGACGATCCCGCCGATAAACCCGGCGCCCAATGTGCTGGCAAGCAAACCACCAATCATCCCCGGTGCCAGGCCCGGACGGTCGGCGATCGAGTAGGCGATGTAACCGGCGAGCAGCGGCACCATCAGCTTGAACGCGGTCTCGCCGCCGATCTGCATCAGCGCTGCCGCCAGCGTGCCTTCTTCCTTGAACGCGGTGATGCCGAAGACGAACGACAGCGCGATCATCAGACCACCGGCCACCACCATCGGCAGCATGAACGAGACACCGGTCAGCAGGTGTTTGTAAACGCCGGTTTTCTCTTGTTTGGTTGGCGCCTTGCCGTCGCTCGCAGCGCTTTCCACCTGAGCTTCGGCGAGGGCTTTTTTCAGTGTGGCTTCGGATTGCTTGAGCGCAATGCCGGTGCCGCAGCGGTAGATTTTCTTGCCGGCAAAACGCTCGGTGGCGACTTCGATGTCCGCCGCCAGCAACACCACATCAGCCTCGGCTATCGCCGCCGCGCTGAGCGGGGTTTTCGCACCGACCGAACCCTGGGTTTCGACGTGCAGTTCATAGCCCAGACGCTTGGCCGTCTGCTGCAACGCCTCGGCCGCCATGAAAGTGTGGGCAACACCGGTCGGGCAGGCGGTGATAGCGACGATGCGCGGCGCACGTGGCGCAGCGGCAACGGGGACGGCTTCGCTAGCGACGTAAACCTCGGCCTCTTGCGCACCGCGACGCAGCACCGCTTCGACATCTTGCAGCGCTTGCGCCGGGGCGATGCGGAACACGCGCTTGCCGACAAAACGCGTCATGTCGATGTCACCGGTGGCCACCAGCAGCACCCACTCCGCCGCCTCAATGGTGGCGGCCGACAGTTCACGTTCCGGATGCGCCGCATCGACCACTTCAACGCTAGTGCTCCAGCCCTGACGCTGGGCCGCCGCGTCGAGCAGACGGGCGCACAGCACACTGGTGACCATGCCGTTCGGGCAGGCCGTGACAATGGCTAATTTCATGACAAACCCTCTTATTGTTCTGTCAGGGGACGCACGCGCACGCCCTGTTCGAGCCGCGCCAGTTGCGCCGCATCGTTGATGCCGAAACCGATTTGCGTCACCGCCATCGCGGCAATCGCCGTGGCCGTGCGCAGGGTCTGCTCGGGCGTGTCGGCACTGAGCAGACCGTGGAGCATGCCGGCCAGCAGCGAGTCGCCGGCCCCTACCGTGCTGGCGACCGTAACCTTCGGCGGCGTGGCATGCAGCGCCGAGCCGACACTGAACCAGTTCACACCGTCGGCACCGTGGGAGATCACCACATGCTCGATGCCTTTGGCATGCAGGCACGCCGCTGCCTGGGCTTCGGCGGTGTGCGAGACCACATCGCAATCGAGCGCATCGGCGAGTTCTTCGGTGTTCGGCTTGATCAGCCACGGGCGCGCTTCAATGGCCGCGCGCAAGGCTTCGCCGCTGCTGTCGAGGGCGACTTTCAGGCCGAGGCCGTTCAGGCGTTCGATCAGCTCGCGCAACCACTGCGCGCTGACGCCACGCGGCAGACTGCCGGCGACCACCACCGCGTCATGCCCCGGAGCAATCTGCAGCAGACGCTCAAGCAACGCTTGCTGCGCCGCGGCGTCGACCACCGGTCCCGGACCGTTGATGTCGGTGATGCGCCCGTCGTGCTCGGCGACCTTGATGTTGCTGCGCGTCTCCCCCGGCACGCGGATGAAGGCGTCGACAAAACCGCGCTTGGCAAACAGGGTTTCGAAAGCCTGCAGATTGTCTTCGCCGAGAAAGCCGCTGACCGTCAGTTGATGCCCGAGGTCTGCGAGTACCTGGGCGACGTTCACGCCCTTGCCGGCGGCATGGGTGTGCATCTCGTCGCTGCGGTTGACCTGACCGGCCTCCAGGCGTGACAGCTCAACCGTGAGGTCCAGCGCCGGGTTGAGGGTCAGGGTGAGAATCTTGGCCATTACAGGGCCTCCACTAATGCACGCACTTCGTTCGCGCTGCCCACGGTGAGGGCTTGTTGAGCAAGGGTTTGCGCCTGGTTCAGGCTGAGTTCGCGGATGCGCGCCTTGACCTCGGCGATGCTGCGCCCGGACACGCTCAGCTCATCGACACCGAGGCCGACCAGCACCGGCACCGCCAGCGGATCCGCCGCCAGTTCGCCGCACACACCGACCCATTTGCCATGGGCATGCGCGGCGCGCACGGTGATGTCGATCAGCTGCAGCACCGCCGGGTGCAGGCCGTCAGCCTGGGCCGAAAGCGTCGGATGACCACGGTCGATGGCCAGGGTGTATTGCGTGAGGTCGTTGGTGCCGACGCTGAAAAAGTCGACTTCCTTGGCCAGCACCGGCGCCAGCAACGCAGCGGACGGCACCTCGATCATGATCCCCAGTTGCAAGTCCGCGACCGGGATTTCCAGGCGCAGGCGTTCGGTCATGTCGCGGGCCTGACGCCATTCTTCAACGCTGCCAACCATCGGGAACATAATCCGCAACGGCCGGTTGTCCGCGGAACGCAGCAAGGCGCGCAACTGCGCTTCCATGACCTGCGGACGCTGCAACGTCAGGCGAATGCCACGCACGCCGAGGAAGGGGTTTTCTTCCTTGGCGATCGGCCAATACGGCAGCGGTTTGTCGCCACCGACATCAAGGGTGCGAACCACCAGCGGCCGACCGGCGAGGCCATCGAGAACGCGGCGGTATTCAGCTTCCTGAGTGGCTTCGTCCGGCGCCTGCGGGTGGGCCATGAAAATCAGTTCGGTGCGCAGCAGGCCGATGCCTTCGGCGCCCTGCTCCACTGCGGCGGTAACTCCGGCGCTTTCACCGATGTTGGCGAACACTTCCACGGCGTGACCGTCAGTGGTGTGCGCCGGCTGATGCCGTTGTTCGGCGGCAGCCTTGAGACGCTGCTCGCGGGTGTCGCGTTCCTCGGCGGCACGTTGCAGGGTCGCGGCATCGGCATCGACGTGCAGGCGACCGCGCTGGCCGTCGAGCAGCAGCGGCGTGCCGGGTTCCAGCAATAACACTGCTGCGCCCGCACCGACCAGCGCCGGAATCCCCAATGCACGGGCGACGATTGCACTGTGCGCCGTGGCGCCACCACGCGCGGTGAGAATCCCGGCCACGCGGGCCGGATCGAGTCGCGCCACGTCCGACGGGCCGACCTCATCCATCACCAGAATGTACGGCTGCTCCGGCTCGTTCGGCGTTTGTACACCGCAAAGTTGCGCCAGCACCCGGCGACCGATGTCCCGCAGGTCCGCCGCCCGCTCGGCGAGCAACGCGTCCTGCAGCGATTCCTGTTGCCTGGCTGCCGCTTCGATCACCGCCATCCACGCCGCTTCGGCGCTTTCGCCTTGCTTGAGGCGAGTGTCGACTTCGTCGGTCAGTTCCGGGTCGTCGAGCATTTCCTGGTGAGTGATGAAAATCTCGCGGATGGCCTTGGCCTTGCTGCGTTCGATCAGGCCCTGAATGTCACGGCGCACGTCGCTCAGAGCTTGCTTGAGGCGTTCGCGCTCGATCGCGGCGGACTCGCCGCGCAACGGGTAATCAATGGCTTGCTGCACCTGAATGTGCGCAGGTCCAATGGCGATGCCCGGCGCGGCAGGGATCGCCTGCAACTGCGCGCCGGACGCCGGGGCGATCAGCACCTCGGCAATATCGGTGATGACTTCGCGTTGCTGACTCACGGCCGGCAGCGGTTCGACTTCTTCACCGAGGCCTTCTTCGATAGCGGCCAGCAATGCAGGCAAGGCATCGGCGGCGATGCTCGGCTCGGCGATCAACTCCAGCACCTGACCACGCCGCGCACCGAGGCTCAGCAGTTTGCTCAGGCTTTTCACCGACACGGCGCTGTCCGCGCTGTCGACGATGCGCACACGGATTTCGCCGTCAAAACTCTTCGCCAGTTGCGCAAGGATCTTCGCCGGACGTGCATGCAGACCGTGGGCATTGGCCAGCGCAATTCGCGCGCTCGGCCAATCGGCGGGCAGTTCGCCGCCGAGCACTTCGAGGACTTTGCGGCTGCTGGTGGCACGGCCCAGCTCATGGCCGCGACCTTCAATCAACAACGCACACAGACGTTCGAGCAGCGCCTGATGCGCCTCACCCAGACTGGCCAGACAGAACAGACCACTGAGCGGCTGACCGAGGTAACGCATCGGCTTGTCCGGGGTGACGAAGGCCAGGCCCGGGCGCTTCACGGTTTGCTCGCTGTGCAGCCACCACAGGCCATCGCCCAGCGGCAGCGCTTCGACTTGCTGCAACACACCGGCAAACCCGTTGCTCACACAATCGGCCTGCCGCAGCAGACGCGCGCCACGCCAGACCAGTTCTTCGAAATCGTCAGCCGACACGCCGAGGCCGATCATCTGCGCATCCAGCGCCAATTCCTGCGGCGCACCTTGCAGCAGTTTCAGCAGCGCTTCCGGCGAGCTGGCGCGTCGCAGGGCCTGACCCAGGTCGGTCTCGCCGAGGGCGCGGGTCAGCAGTTGCAGCAGGCGCAGGTGTTCGTCGGATTTGGCGGCGATGCCGATCGCCAGATACACGATCTGGCCATCACCCCAATCCACGCCCTCGGGAAACTGCATCAGCCGCACGCCAGTGGCGAACACCTGATCGCGGGTCTCCGGCGTACCGTGGGGGATGGCAATACCCTGGCCGAGAAAGGTCGAGCCCTGGGCTTCCCGGGCCTGCAAGCCGGCGAGGTAACCGTCGGCGACCAGGCCATCGGCCACCAGATGATTGGCAAGCAATTGCAGGGCGGCGGGTTTATCCACAGCCGATTGGCCCATGGATATCTGCTCTATAGTGAGCTCGAGCATGCGATCTCCTTTTTGGCACATGGATGCGCCAGGATATTGTTTTGAATGGTCACAGCTTAGGCGCTGGTCAGCCTGCTTTTCAGCGGGCATTTTGGCGGTTTCACGGCAGAACCGGCCAAAGGCGTCTAAAACGTAGAAAATACGCTTGCTGAAACGTTTAATCTAGATTGATCGGCACGTTACTCGATAATGTCTCATCCTTGAAGTCCAACTTGTCGGATGCGCTGCGACAATAGTCGCCTGCCTGAATCGGGTAGGATTGGCGAAAATGTCGCGGCAAGCTCGAAAAAACAAGGAAATACCGGGTTGAAACTCAGTGATATCGCGCGGTTGGCCGGAGTGTCCGTGACCACCGCCAGCTACGTCATCAACGGCAAGGCCGAACAGCAACGCATTAGCAACGCCACGGTCGAGCGGGTGCGTGCGGTCGTCGAACAGCACGGCTTCACCCCCAATCCACAAGCGGCCGGGTTGCGCAGTCGGCACACGCGCACGTTGGGCTTTATTCTGCCGGATCTGGAAAACCCCAGTTACGCGCGGATCGCCAAACTGCTCGAGCAAGGCGCGCGCGCGCGGGGTTATCAGTTGCTGATCGCCAGCTCCGACGACGCGCCGGACAGCGAGCGCCAGTTGCTGCAACTGTTCAAGGCGCGCCGCTGCGATGCGCTGATTGTCGCCAGTTGCCTGCCGGCCGGTGACGACAGCTATCGCCAGTTGCAGGCCAAGGGTCTGCCGATCATCGCCATCGACCGGGTCATGGAACCCGAGCACTTCTGCTCGGTGATCAGTGACGACCGCGAAGCCAGCCTGCACCTGACCCAAAGCCTGCTCGACCCGCAGCCGAAACAGATCGTGCTGCTCGGCGCGCGTCCTGAGTTGAGCATCAGTCAGGAACGTGCGGCCGGCTTCAAGCAGGCACTGCTCGACTTCAAAGGCGAAGTGCTGATCGAGCACGCCGAGTCCTTCAGCCGCGAATGCGGCAAGCAACTGATGGAAGAACTCCTGCAACGGCTGGGGCATTTGCCGGATGCACTGGTGACCACCTCCTACGTGCTGCTGCAGGGCGTGTTCGATGCGCTGCATGACTTCCCGCTCAAATCCCGTCCGCTGCGCCTGGGCACCTTCGGTGACACGCAGTTGCTCGACTTCCTGCCATTGCCGGTCAACGCCATGGCCCAGCAACACCAGTTGATCGCCGACAAGGCGCTGGAGCTGGCGTTGGCTGCGGTTGAGCAAGCCGAATACAAGCCTGGCGTGCAGGCCATCGCGCGGACCTTCAAGCAGCGTATTCACCGGGACTGAGCCGTGGAGCTGATCGACAGCCACACCCACCTCGACTTCCCCGACTTCGACGCCGATCGCGCGGCGTTGCTCGCCGAAAGCCGCGCTCTCGGCGTGCGGCGGATGGTGGTGCTGGGGGTTCATCAGGGCAATTGGCAACGGCTGTGGGATCTGGTGCAGAGCGATGCCGACTTGTATGCAGCGTTCGGTCTGCATCCGGTGTACCTCGATCAGCATCGACCCGAAGACCTGCGCGCACTCGGCGACTGGCTGACGCGGCTGCGCGGCCACCGGCAACTGTGTGCGGTGGGCGAGATCGGTCTGGATTATTTCATCGAAACCCTCGACCGCGAACGCCAGCAAGCGCTGTTCGACGCGCAACTGCAACTGGCGGCAGACTTCGATTTGCCGGCGCTGATCCACGTCCGCCGCAGCCACGCAGCCGTAATCGCCACGCTCAAGCGCTTCAAGCTCAAACGCGCCGGGATCATCCACGCCTTCGCCGGCAGCCGTGAAGAGGCACGCGAATACATCAAACTCGGGTTCAAACTGGGTCTGGGCGGCGCGCCGACCTGGCCGCAGGCGTTGCGCATGCATCGGGTGCTGGCGGAGTTGCCACTGGATTCGATCGTGCTCGAGACCGACTCGCCAGACATGGCCCCGGCGATGTTTCCCGGCGTACGCAATACACCGGCACACTTGCCGGCGATCTGTGCGGCGCTCGCCGAGTTGATGAACATCAGCCCGGAACAACTGGCCGCTGCCAGCACTGCCAACAGCTGCGAAGTATTCGGTTGGTAACACGCCTTCTGCAGGAGCTGCGGCACTGCGATCTTTTGCTCCTCGCCCTTAAAACAAGATCAAAAGATCGCAGCCTCGTTTCACTCGGCAGCTCCTACAGTCGGTTTGCATGCGCTCTGGCTGCGTCGAGGATCAGGGTCATGTGCTGACGGTGGTGAAAAAAACGCAGTAGCGCGAAGTACGCGAAAAGCACGATCAGTGACGCATTCAACTGTTCAGTTACGCTGAGCAGGCCGATCCACTCCATGACCAGCGCCACCAGCAATGCGGTGCACACGGTTACCGAGGCGCTGAAGCGCAGCAATCCCAGCGAATCGAGGGACTTGAAGCGTTTGATCTGTTTCGGGCAACGCAACTCCAGAGTTTTCTGGCAGTGCGCGCAAGTGAACGGTTCGTTGATTGCGATGGCGTTGAGTTGCCATGGCTTGAGTAGCTGCGTGGTCTGGCAATGAGCACAACGGCCCTGGACTCCCAGGGTTGCAACGGACATGAGCGGCCTCCTCGACGCAATCAGCGGAACACGGATACTGGCTCATTAATGACGAAAAGCCAGCCGTCGGAAGAAAACAGGAATTGGCTTACACACGTAAGTATCAATGCATTACAAAATGTTCTGACATCTGCCCTGCTCCCCCTGTTGGAATGAGCATGTAGTGAGGGGATTAATCCCCGATGGACTGCGCAGCAGTCCCTGATCACTTGCAGGCTTGGGGCGGAACGCTGCGCGTCCCATCGGGGATGAATCCCCTCCCTACAGGTTTCTCGGCAGTATTCAGACGCGGAACGCGCTGATCAGCTGTTTGAGTTCCACCACCTGCGCCGACAATGCCCGGCTGGCTTCCTCGGTCTGATGCGCACCTTGGGCCGTGCGTTCACCGGCGCGGTTGATCTCGACGATGTTCTGGTCGATGTCATGCGCGACGGCGGTCTGCTGCTCCACGGCAGCGGCGATCTGCTGGTTCTGATCGACGATCATGCCTACCGCCCCCAGGATATTTTCCAACGCCTGCTGGACCTTTTCCGACTGCCCGACCGTGCCGTTGGCCATCTGATGGCTGACGCCCATGGCTTTCACCGCCGCACCGACGCCGCCATGCAGTTTGGCGATCATCTGCTCGATTTCTTCGGTCGATTGCTGAGTGCGTTTGGCCAACGTACGCACTTCATCTGCCACCACGGCAAAGCCACGGCCCTGCTCGCCGGCACGGGCCGCTTCGATGGCCGCGTTAAGCGCCAGCAGATTGGTCTGCTCGGCAATGCTCTTGATCACTTCCAGCACGCGGCTGATCGACTGGCTGTCGCTGGCCAACTGATTGATCACCAGCACCGATTGGTCGATCTCGCTGGCCAACGCGGCAATGCTGCCCTGCTGCGATTCCACCAGCGTGCGGCCGCTGACGGTTTCATCGTTGACGCTGTGCGCACTGCTCACCGCTGCCGCTGCGCTGCGTGCAACTTCCAGCGAGGTCGCCGACATCTGATTCATCGCGGTCGCCACATGCTCGATCTGCGTGCGCTGCCCGGCCACCGCCTGATTGCTTTGCGCGGAGACGTTTTCCACCTGCCCGGCCTGGCGCTCGACCTCGGCCACGGTTTGGCCGACCCGTTCGATCAGGTCGTGGATCTTCCTTACGGTGCCGTTGAACACCTCGCCCAGCTCGCCGAGTTCATCGCGGCTGCTGGCCTTGAAATTGACCGTCATGTCACCGGCCGCGACCTTGTCCATCATCGCGCCCAAACGCTTGAGCGTGGTGCGGGTCGAGGCGTAGAAACCCGCGTAGAGATAGAAAATCAGCACGAACACCACCGACAACGCCACCGCCTGCAACACCATGTGCGTGCGGTTTTGCGCCAGGCGCTGTTGCAGTTGGGTATCGAGAAATTTCAAGGTCGCGTCATTGAGCTGGTAGGTCTGCGCCATCAGCCCGGTGACTTGGTCGTAAAACGCCTGCCACGGAGTATCGAGGGTCTCGGCCACCACGACTTTCGCTTCAAACAGTTCACTGGCCTGTTTGAGCGAGGTCTTGCTGCTGTCGGACGGCGCGCTGAGGCTGGCGCGCGCGGCTTTGCTGGAATCGAGGGCATCCTGCAATTTCAGTGCGTATTCGGCCTGAAGCTTTTCGATCTGCGCCAGCAACTCGTCGAAACGGGTACTCGACGAGCTGTTGAGAAAGCCCTGCCCCAACGAATACGAGCCGATGGCCCGGCCTTCGCCGAGGGTTTGGGTGACGCCCGGGGTAATGTTGGTGAGCAACTCGCTGAGCTGGCGGATGTCGCTCTGATTGTCGCGGCTCAGCCCGGCCTGACTGGCGATGATCTGGCTGAATATCTGCGCATTACCAAGCAATTTGCCGATCATCGCGCTTTTGCTTTGCAGGGAGCTTTCCGCCTGTTGCGCCTTGAACGCGCTGATCATTTCGTCGCGTTTGCCGTGGAACAGTTTGACCTGCTCGGGATCGTCGGTCATCGCCTGCAGACCTTGCAAGCGCGCCAGCACGTCTTGCTCCAGACTGCTGATCTGCGCCTCGAGGTTGTCGGCCTTGCCGGACTGCCCGAGGACAACGTTGATCTGCACCAGATTATTCAGCGTTTCCAGATCCCGGCGCAGGCTCAGGCTGCTGCCCAGCAGATCGAGGCTCTGCAATTCGACACGGGTGCCCTGGAATTCGCGGTAGGAATCGCGCACCAGATAGAAATTGGTCACCAGCATCGGCACCAGGAACAGCACGCTGATCAGGCTGAACTTCATGCCGAAGCTCAGACGGTTCATCAGCGAGACGGCGGGATAGAGCAAGCTCTTCACTGGAAGTCTCCCTTGGTTTTTCTTGTTTTTATTGGCAGGCGCAGGGCGACAGCAGATAGCCACTATCGGGCGCTGTCTCTGTATAGCTCAAATCGGCGGGAGGTTTTGTAACTTAAGGTTAACGACTACGCTGCGCCGGTCACTGACCTGTGGCGAGGGGATTTATCCCCGATGGGCTGCGCAGCAGCCCCATTAAGATATTGGGGCCGCTGCGCGCCCCATCGGGGATAAATCCCCTCACCACAATGAATCTCACGGGCGAGTATCAGTGAATCAAGACTGTCCACAAGGCAAACCCGGCATACCACAGCACTGCCGCGCGCAGCAGCAGTTCCCACAGGCAATCGAGGGTGTTGATGCCTTCAGGGCCGACCACCGGCGGCGGGATCTCGCCTGCTGCCAGACCGACCTTGTTGATCAGATGCGCGGCGCTGATGTTCCAGTTCAACAGCTCGTGCAACATCACCCGGCTGACCGCGACGAAGTTGCCAACCAGTGCAAGGCTGGCAGCCAGCAGGCGCACCGGCAACCAGTCAAAGGCGTGACGTAACTGGGCGGCACGTTCGGCGAGCGCCGGGTTCTGGCTGTTTTCTTCCGCCAATGCCAGCAAGCGATAAGCTAGCGCCGCCACAGGACCGAGCACGAAGTACCAGAAAATCACCGCGAAGAAGCTCTGATAGGCCTCCCATAACAGATGCCCCTGGACCCTATCCAGCAACTGCTCGCCGCTGTCGGCGCAGATGTCCAGATCACGTTTGGCCACATGCGCGGCCGCTTGCAGGTCTTCGCGACGCCAGGCGTCACGAAACGGCCCGAGGCCACCGAGCAGATCACCGCGTCCCAGCGCATAAATCACCACCAGCAAATGCACCGGTAGCGCCAGCAGGCCATAAGCGACAGGTTCCAGCACCAGCAGCAACAAGCCGAGCAGCGCCACCGGCAGCAACACCAGAATGATCAGCACCAGCCACGGCCGATTCGATAATCGTGGGCTGCTTTCGAGTTTGTGCAGCTCGCGGATCCATCCGCCATCGCGTTGAACCCGATGGCGCAAGGCCGAGAACTTCTCGATCCAGACCGCCAGCAGTAACACCAGAAAACTCATTGTCCTTCCTCTTGTGCCAGGGCTGCGCGGTAACGCGCCCAGTCGAATGCCGGGCCAGGATCGGTCTTGCGCCCGGGTGCGATGTCGCTGTGCCCGCAAATACGGGCGCCGGTGATGGCCGGAAATGCGGTTTGCAGCTGACGCGTCAGCGTGATCAGCGCCTGATACTGCGCATCGGTAAAGGGCAGATCATCGGTGCCTTCGAGCTCGATGCCCACGGAAAAATCGTTACAGGTTTCCCGGCCTTCGAACATCGACACGCCAGCATGCCACGCCCGCTCCAGACAGGAGACAAACTGGGTGACGCTGCCGTCACGTTCGATCAGAAAATGCGCCGAGACGCGCAAGTCGGCAATCCCAGCAAAATAGGGATGCTCGGTGACATCCAGACGATTCTGGAAAAATTCCTGCACCTTGCCGGTGGCGAACTGCGCCGGCGGCAGGCTGATGTTGTGGATCACCAACAGGGAGATTTCGCCCGCGGGGCGTTCATTGAAGTTGGGTGATGGGCAGACCTGCACCCCGTGACACCACCCGCTAGCGGGATCCAACTGCATACCGATTCCTTCAACGCCGACTGTGTTGGCGCCCAGTATGCCGTGATCAGCCCCCGGCGCGCGATCACTTGCCGCGATTGAGTCGCCGCAGATTGCCAAGCACCGACTCCAGCGCCCGATCGAACAGTAAAGTGTCATCCAGTGCCCGTACCGCGCCCCGGCGGAATTCAAGGGCCAGGTCGATGCGGCTGCGCTCCAGCACTTTCATCCCGGTGCGGTCGACGAACACGTATTTGCCGGTAGCCTCGATGATCGCTGCCAGCTTGCAGCGCAGGCTGTGCTCGTCGTCTTCCTGGAAGGCGACCCAACTGCCCAGACGCAGTTGCTCCACCTGACGCAGGCCGGGGTCGTCATGCGCCAGGCCGCTGGCATTCAGGCCGGTCGCGCCCTCATCGGCGCTGCGCAGGGTAATGTGCTGCGACACTTCAACCAGCGCCGGCGCATCGGTTGGCGGCTCGGTTGAGGGCTCAAGCACCCGCACATGCAACGCTTCCAGCTCGCTGAAAAATTCGCTGGTGGCGAACGGATCGAACGCCGAACTGCTCAGGCCATCACGCAATGATTTGAGCAAACCGGGCACCAGCGCCAGCAATCGCAGACCGGCGTCCGCCTCGTCATGACGCTGCACGCTCCAGATCAATTGTTCCATGGTCTGGACATCGGCCTGCCATTCAGCCGACTGGTCGCCATGCTTGAGGCACGTCAGTAGCAGTACTTTGCTCCACGCATCACGCACGAACATTACCACCGAAGGCGGCAGGACTTTCCCCAGCAGCGCCAGATTCAACACCTGCTCGACCCGCTGCCGGGCCAACTCGGTTTTCGCTCGCCCCTCCTCGGCGTCGCGCAAACGCTGCTCAAGCAATTCGCTGCGCCGCCGCTCATCGCTGGTGAAGGCGAGGAAGTCTGCGAGCAATTCGGAGAAGATCGCCGGGTCGTCAACGAACTCGGTGAGCAGGCGCTGCACCACTTGTTCGATGCGCAGATACAGGCTGTCACGCGCCTCGCCGCTGCAATCGCCCCAGCCCATGGCGGCATCGGCGATTTCATTGAGCAGGCGTCGCGCCGGGTGGCTGCCGCGGCTGAAGAAGCTTTTGTCGAGCACCGCCACTTTGAGCATCGGAATCTGCAAACGGGCGATCAACGCCTTGAGCGAATCCGGCAGGTTAGGGTCTTCGAGAATACAGTCGAAGACCATCGCGATCAGGTTGATCACGTCTTCATCCGCACCGTCGACGATGCGCGATTTGCCGCTCCTGACGCTGACCCGCGTCAGCAACTGCTCAAGCTGATTGCGCAGATCGAAATCGTCCTGCGCCGCCAGCGCCGGCACATACTGCTGCAAGTGTGAAAGCAGGCGCAGCAGATCGCGGGTGCTAATCGGTAGCGCCGCCGCACTCGGCTCCAGGGTCGGCGCGACGCTGCCGCGCACGTGCAGCAGCAGTTCCTGCAACGCGGCGAAGACTTCCTGCACGCTTTCGTCGGCGGGCGCGGGTTCGTCACTTTCTTCGCTGCTGATGCTCGCTGCCGCACGCTCGATCGCGCGACGCGCAGGTGCCGGTTTCAACTCGGGCAACACGCCGGTGGCGACCAGCAATTGATTGGCTTCGGCGTACAACGGCTCGGTGTCGGCCAGTACGTAGCGTTCGAACAGTTTGAGCAAGATCAGCTTGACCTTGATCTCCACCCCCAGGTTGCGCCCGGCTTGCAGAAAAAACTCGCAGAGCATCGTCGGCCCGAGCGGGTTGTGCTGGTTGTCGAAATTCTTGCCCAGCAACACGTTGAGCCGCGCAGTCAGCTGATCGAGGGCAAAGCCGTCACGCTTGAGCACCCGACCGACCATGGTCTCGACCGCTACATTGCGCTCCATGTCGTCGGTCCGCGGTGCCGACTCTTCGAACATCAACGAATCGGGCAACGTGTGCTGAACGGGGTCGTACTGGATGAGGGCGACGAAGGCTTCGAAAAATTGTTCGAGAAACCCGCGCTCGATGTTTTTGCGTTTGAGGCGCAGGTCGCGCATGGCTTCGAAAAAGATGTTCTGTTCGACATCGTTGCGCGCCCGGTCGGCCATTTCGAACAGGGTGTCGTCGGCGTTATCGAACAACTCCTGCAAACCGTGGCGCAGTTGCTGGGCCGCCTTGTCGCGGACCTGAAGCAGAATCACAGGCAGGCGGGCGAGCGGCGAGTGATTCGCCTGATCGGTAGCGGCCTTGTGCAAAGGCACTACATTCCCGTCGTTGTGCATCCAAGCCTCCTGAAACGGTGATTCCACTGGGCAGATACCGCGCGATTCCCTGTGGGAGCGGGCTTGCTCTCACATCAGCGTCAAAGCCATGACGTCAAATGCAAGGCGGATTATCTTGCAAAACTTGTCGCGGGCGCTATAGCCATCAGGGTTTCCCCTATGCCTGCAACACCTTCCAGTGACCACGAGAAGCATTGCTTTGCTCACAGAAAATCGACCAGTTGCCGTCTACCACGCGCGTTCTCGTCTTGGGTTGGCTCTCGCCATGCCCCTATAATCGGCGCACTTAGTTTGTGGAGCCCGTTATGCCGAATCTACGTCTCGCCGATCTGACCGCCGAAATCGAAGCCAACGTGCGCCGTGCGTTGCTCGAAGACGTCGGCAGCGGCGACATCACCGCACAACTGATCCCGGCCGAACGTCTGGCCAAAGCCACCATCATTACTCGCGATGAGGCCGTCATCTGCGGCACGGCGTGGGTCGACACGGTGTTTCGCCAGCTCGATCCGCGGGTCGCGGTGCATTGGCAGGTGCGGGATGGCGAACGGGTCAAACCCAATCAGCCGTTGTTTCACCTGGAGGGCCCGGCGCGTTCACTGCTGACGGGCGAGCGCAGCGCGCTGAACTTCCTGCAACTGCTATCCGGCGTGGCGACGCGTGCGCAGTACCTGGCGGACTTCGTGGCCCAGACCCAGGTCAAGCTGCTGGATACCCGCAAGACCCTGCCGGGCCTGCGTCTGGCGCAGAAATACGCAGTGACCTGCGGCGGCTGCCACAACCACCGCATCGGCCTCTACGACGCGTTTCTGATCAAGGAAAACCACATCGCCGCCAGCGGCGGCATCGCGCAGGCCATCGCCGCCGCGCACAAGATCGCGCCGGGCAAACCGGTGGAAGTCGAAGTGGAAAGCCTGGAAGAGCTGAAAGAAGCGCTGGCAGCCGGCGCCGACATCATCATGCTCGACGAGTTGAGCCTGGACGACATGCGCGAAGCCGTGCGCCTGAACGGCGGCAAGGCCAAACTGGAAGCCAGTGGCGGCATCAACGAAAGCACGCTGCTGCCGATCGCCGAGACCGGGGTAGATTACATCTCGATCGGTGCGATGACCAAGGATGTGAAGGCAGTGGACCTGTCGATGCGTCTGAGCCTCTGAGGCCCTCACGCCATAAAAAACGCCAGCCCGGTTAAGGCTGGCGTTTTTGCTTCAGACCACCAGATTGTTCATCTCGCAGTACTCTTCCCAATCGACGCCCAACACTTCGGCCGCCTCCTTGTGCAGTTCCAGACGCTTGGCCTCAAACTCTTCAGGGGTGCTGGTGTACTTGAGCGTCAACTCCCACGGCTGCAAGCCCTGGGCCTCGGCTTCGTCCTCGAACGCCCACTGGATCTGGTCCTTCTGCTCATCAGGACTCAGGTCCTTGATCTCTTCCAGCAGTTGGGGCGCATCGAGCTTGTATTTCTCCAGCGCTTGTTCGTGACGTTGCTCTTGAGTTAATTCGGTCATGGCGTTCTCGCTGATCGTAAGAATGGAGGATGGATCTGGATCATCAAGGATCTCTCTGACGCGGACTGTCCGGCCTTCGGAACCATTCGGGATCATCTGAAAACTGCTGGGCGATGCTCATGCAGGCATCGAATATAGGACGTTTGCATGACGAATTACACGGCTCTTTACATCTCTCGAACAAAAACTTGACCTGCGGAACATAAATCCGGATTTTGAATCATAGCAATGTGCCATTTCGGCACTCACTCTTGCTGTTCACAAGGAAAACCAGTGATGCGCAGCTTTTCGAAGAATTGTTCCGTTGTGTCTGCCAGTGCCTTGCTCGCCGCCATGCTGTTGCCGGCCAGCGCCATGGCGCTTGAATTGAGCAACAGCAGCTCATCCTATGGCGACAAGGTTTCGCTGATTCACAATGACTACGGCAAGGATGTTGTCATCAAAAGCGATATCAGCATTGATGAACTGCAAAAGATCCGCGATACCGTCCGCGATCAGTCACGCCAGATTGAAGAACTCAAACGCAGCAGCGGTTCGAGTTCGAACTCCAGCAGCAAGGAAATCGATGACCTGAAGAGCAAGGTCAAGGATCAGGACCGGCAACTGGATACCCTCGGACGTCAGGTCGAAGACCTCAAGCGCAACAGCGGCTCGAGCTCGAATTCCGCCAGCAGCGAGATTTCCAGCCTGAAGCAGAAAATCAATGATCAGGATCGCGCCATGGATCAGCTCAAACGTACCGTCGAGGATCTGAGCCGCAAAGTGAAATAAGGGAAGTGGTGCCCGAGACAGGAATCGAACCTGCGACCTTCGCGTTACGAGTGCGCTGCTCTACCGGCTGAGCTACACGGGCGGTGGGCTAAACCTAGCACCGGTTTTCATAAAAGCAAAGATCGCAGCCTGCGGCAGCTCCTACACGATCGTTAACACACCTGTTGTGTAGGAGCTGCCGCAGGCTGCGATCTTTTGATCTTTAAGCGCGACAAAAAAAATGCCCCGCCGTTTTCACGGCGGGGCATTTTCATTGCGCTGAAGCTGGGGGCTGATTAAACGCCCGAAGCCTTGGCCGCTGCCACGTCTTTGATGGACAGCTTGATACGGCCGCGGTTGTCCACGTCCAGTACCAGCACTTCCACTTCCTGGCCTTCTTTCAGGATGTCGGTGACTTTCTCTACGCGAGCGTCGCTCAGCATCGAGATGTGCACCAGACCGTCCTTGCCCGGCAGGATGTTGACGAATGCGCCGAAGTCGACGATGCGCTCAACCTTGCCGACGTAGATCTTGCCGATCTCGGCTTCTGCAGTGATGCTCAGAACGCGCTGACGAGCAGCTTCTGCGGCATCCTTGGTTTCGCCGAAGATCTTGATCGAACCGTCGTCTTCGATATCGATCGAAGCCTTGGTTTCTTCGCAGATCGCACGGATGGTCGCGCCACCTTTACCGATAACGTCACGGATCTTGTCGGTATCGATCTTCATCGCGATCATGGTTGGCGCGTTGGCCGACAGCTCGGTACGCGACTGACCGATGATCTGGTTCATCTGGCCGAGGATGTTCAGGCGCGCTTCCAGGGCCTGGCCCAGAGCGATTTCCATGATCTCTTCGGTGATGCCCTTGATCTTGATGTCCATCTGCAGCGCAGTAACGCCTTTGGCGGTACCGGCTACTTTGAAGTCCATGTCACCCAGGTGGTCTTCGTCACCCAGGATGTCGGTCAGAACGGCGAATTTCTCGCCTTCCTTGACCAGACCCATGGCGATACCGGCAACCGGCGCCTTCATTGGCACACCAGCGTCCATCAGGGCCAGGGAAGCGCCGCAAACGGAAGCCATCGAGCTGGAACCGTTGGATTCGGTGATTTCCGACACGACACGGATGGTGTACGGGAACACGTCAGCGGCCGGCAGCATGGCCGAAACCGAACGACGGGCCAGACGGCCGTGACCGATTTCACGACGACCGGCGCCACCCATGCGACCACACTCGCCCACCGAGAACGGAGGGAAGTTGTAGTGCAGCATGAACGGGTCTTTTTTCTCGCCTTCCAGGGTGTCCAGCAGCTGTGCGTCACGGGCAGTACCCAGCGTCGCAACGACCAGAGCCTGGGTTTCACCACGGGTGAACAGCGCCGAACCGTGAGTCTTCGGCAGCACGCCGACTTCGATGTTCAGCGGACGTACGGTGCGGGTGTCGCGGCCGTCGATACGTGGCTTGCCGTTAACGATGTTTTCGCGAACGGTGCGGTATTCGATCTCGCCGAAAGCGGCTTTGACGTCGGCAGCCGAAGGCTGGCCTTCTTCGCCGGACAGCTTGGCAACGACCTGGTCTTTCAGCTCGCCCAGACGTGCGTAGCGGTCAGCCTTGACGGTGATGGTGTAAGCCTGGGAGATCGCTTCGCCGAACTCGGCACGGATCGCGCCCAGCAGTTCGGTGGCTTCTGGAGCCGGAGCCCAGGTCCAGGTTGGCTTGGCGGCTTCAGCGGCCAGTTCCTTGACGGCGTTGATCACCACCTGGAACTCGTCGTGAGCAAACAGTACTGCGCCCAGCATCTGGTCTTCGGTCAGCTCTTTGGCTTCCGATTCAACCATCAGTACGGCGTCGGAAGTACCGGCGACGACCATGTCCAGGCTCGAAGCAGCTTGCTGTTCGTAGGTCGGGTTCAGCAGGTAGCCGGTGCTTTCGTGGAAAGCGACGCGAGCGGCGCCGATCGGGCCGTCGAACGGAATGCCCGAGATGGCCAGGGCAGCCGAGGTACCGATCATCGCAGCGATGTCCGGATCGGTCTTTTTGCTGGTGGAAACGACGGTGCAGACAACCTGCACTTCGTTCATGAAGCCTTCCGGGAACAGCGGACGGATCGGACGGTCGATCAGTCGGGAAGTCAGGGTTTCTTTCTCGGAAGGACGGCCTTCACGCTTGAAGAAACCGCCAGGGATCTTACCGGCAGCGTAAGTTTTTTCCTGGTAGTGAACGGACAGAGGGAAGAAACCCTTGCCTGGATCGGCTTGCTTGGCACCGACTACGGTCACCAATACGCTGACGTCGTCGTCAACGGTGACCAATACTGCGCCGGAGGCCTGACGGGCGATACGGCCGGTCTCGAGGGTAACGGTCGACTGACCGAACTGGAATTTTTTGATTACCGGGTTCACGGTGTCCTACCTTCTTTGTGGCTCTTGGGGGAACTGGTTTCTTGCGAAATTCTTGGGCAATGTCGGGAATCGGCCCGCTGACTGTCCGGGTAAAACGGTAGTGCAGATAAAACTTGAGGCTGGGAGCCTGCCAGCCACCAGCGGAAAACCGCTGATGCCTGACAGACAACCAACCTCATAGCGCAATCGCTGATTAGCGACGCAGACCCAGGCGGCCGATCAGAGCGCTGTAACGGCTCAGATCCTTGCCTTTCAGGTAGTCCAGCAGCTTGCGACGCTGGTTTACCATGCGGATCAGACCACGACGGGAGTGGTGGTCTTTACCGTTGGCCTTGAAGTGACCTTGCAGTTTGTTGATGTTGGCGGTCAGCAGTGCAACTTGCACTTCTGGCGAACCAGTATCACCAACAGCTTGCTGGTAGTCGGCAACGATTTGAGCTTTTTCTTGAACGTCGAGAGCCATGAGGCAATCCTTTTATCAGGAAACTGTTTCAAAAACAGTTTCAACAGGCCAGGGACAAATCCCTGTATCTATAAATGAGTAGTGACCGTGCCTGTTGACAGCCACACTCGCCGGCCTGCTATTACACAGACCGGTTTCCGGTCATTCTGACCGAATCAGTCGACGCGGCGCGATGCGCCCGTCTTCGCTCACTTCACCGATACCGATGAAGCGACCATTGTGATCCTGTACCCGTACCATGCCGAACTTCGGAGCATCCGGGGCACGTACCGGCTGGCCGTTGAGCCAGTAGAACGCACTCGCTTCGGAGAAGTGCAGCAGCGGCCAATCCTGCAGGCCGCTGTCCGATGGCATCAGGAAGCGGTCGACCGCTTCGTTGCCGCCTTCGGCATGTACCGCTTCCAGCTCTTCGAGGGTCACGGTCTGCGCCAGGGTGAAAGGTCCGGCCTGGGTACGACGCAGTTCCGCGACGTACGCACCACAACCGAGCTGCTCACCGATATCCTCCACCAGGGTGCGAATATAGGTGCCCTTGCTGCAATCCACCGCAAGACGCGCAGTATCGCCTTCGAAGGCCAGCAATTCCAAGCGCGCAATAGTAACAGAACGCGGTTCGCGCTCCACTACTTCGCCTGCACGAGCCAGCTTGTACAACGGCTGACCATCACGCTTGAGTGCCGAGTACATCGGCGGTATCTGACTGATTTGCCCACGAAATTTCGGCAGAACCGCTTCGACATCGGCGCGACCAACGGTCACCGGGCGCTCCTGCAAAACCTCACCCTCGGCGTCCGCCGTGGTGGTGGTCTTGCCCAGTTGCGCGAGGGTTTCATAACCCTTGTCGGAATCGAGCAAGTATTGCGAGAACTTGGTTGCTTCGCCAAAGCACAGCGGCAATACACCGGTGGCCAACGGATCGAGGCTGCCGGTGTGACCGGCCTTCTCGGCGTTGAGCAACCAGCGAACCTTCTGCAACGCGGCGTTGGAGGTGAACCCCAGCGGCTTGTCGAGCAGGATGATACCGCTGACGTTACGACGGATACGTTTGACCTGAGCCACCGAATTACTCCTTGGTGTCTTCAGGTGCAGCGGCCACGTGCTGATTGTCCTCAGCCACGGCGCGCTCGATCAGGGCCGACAGGTGCGCGCCACGCACGACGCTTTCGTCGTAGTGGAAATGCAATTGCGGCACGCTGCGCAGCTTCATTTCACGGGCCAGTTGCATGCGCAGGAAGCCTGCGGCAGCGTTGAGCACCTTGATGCTTTGCGCGATGTCTTCGGCGTTGTCCTGCCCCATCACGGTGATGAAGATCTTCGCGTGACCGACGTCACGGCTGACTTCCACAGCGGTAATGGTGACCAGGCCGACGCGCGGGTCTTTGACTTCACGACGGATCAGTTGGGCCAGCTCACGCTGCATCTGATCGCCGATACGTTGGGTACGGCTGTATTCTTTTGCCATGATTTTGTTACCTGTTACTGCCCTACGGTGAAACCCGCAAGGTCTGAAAGCGGCAAACGCCCGGCCTGACAAAAGCCAGACCGGGCGTTGCGTTTAGAGTCCTGACGCCGTGGCGCGCATCTGCATGCGGCGGCTCGGCGTGGCCCTTGAAGTGCGCGAGTCAGAGGCTGCGAGCAACCTGAACCTTCTCGAAGACTTCGATCTTGTCACCGACTTTGACGTCGTTGTAGCTCTTCACGCCGATACCGCATTCCATGCCGGCACGTACTTCGGAAGCGTCATCCTTGAAGCGGCGCAGGGATTCCAGCTCGCCTTCGAATATAACGATGTCTTCACGCAGTACACGGATCGGACGGTTACGGTGCACAACACCCTCGATCACCATGCAACCGGCGATCGCGCCAAACTTCGGCGAACGGAACACGTCGCGCACTTCGGCCACACCCAGGATGTTCTCGCGAACATCGCTGCCGAGCATGCCGGTCAGGGCTTTCTTGACGTCTTCGATGATGTCGTAGATCACGTTGTAGTAACGCATGTCCAGACCTTCCTGCTCGACGATCTTCCGTGCGCCAGCATCGGCACGCACGTTGAAGCCGAACAGTACAGCGTTGGAAGCCAGTGCCAGGTTGGCGTCGGACTCGGTGATACCACCGACACCGCCACCGACCACGCGCACTTGCACTTCGTCGTTGCCCAGGCCGTTCAGAGCGCCCTGCAAAGCTTCCAGCGAACCACGGACGTCGGATTTGAGGACGATGTTGAGCGTCTTCTTCTCTTCCTGGCCCATGTTTTCGAAGATGTTTTCCAGCTTGCCGGCGTGAGCGCGAGCCAGTTTGACTTCGCGGAACTTGCCTTGACGGAACAGAGCCACTTCACGGGCTTTCTTCTCGTCTGCAACCACGCTCATCTCGTCGCCAGCGTCCGGTGTACCGTCAAGACCCAGGATCTCGACCGGAATGGCCGGACCGGCTTCCTTGATCGGCTTGCCGTTCTCGTCGAGCATGGCGCGCACGCGGCCATAGTTCGAGCCGACCAGCACCATGTCGCCTTGACGCAGCGTACCGTCCTGAACCAGCACGGTGGCCACCGGGCCACGGCCCTTGTCCAGACGCGATTCAACGACAACACCACGGCCAGGAGCCGATGGAGTGGCGGTCAGTTCGAGCACTTCGGCCTGCAGCAGAACGGCTTCGAGCAGTTCGTCAACGCCGGTACCCATTTTCGCCGAAACCGGTACGAATGGCGTGTCGCCGCCCCAGTCTTCGGAAGTCACGCCGTGAACCGACAGTTCGCTGCGGATGCGATCGAGGTCGGCACCCGGCTTGTCGATCTTGTTCACCGCAACCACCAGAGGAACGCCAGCCGCCTGAGCGTGCTGAACAGCCTCGATGGTTTGCGGCATCACGCCGTCGTCCGCCGCAACCACCAGGATCACGATGTCGGTCGCCTTGGCACCACGGGCACGCATGGCGGTAAACGCAGCGTGACCCGGGGTGTCGAGGAACGTCACCATGCCACGGTCGGTTTCAACGTGGTAGGCACCGATGTGCTGGGTAATGCCGCCGGCTTCGCCTGCAGCTACCTTGGCACGACGGATGTAGTCGAGCAGGGAAGTCTTACCGTGGTCAACGTGGCCCATTACGGTCACGACTGGCGCACGGGAAACTGCCTCGCCTTCAAACTTCAGGGACTCGGCCAGGGAATCTTCCAGGGCGGTGTCGCTGACCAGGGTCACTTTGTGGCCCAGTTCTTCAGCGACCAGTTGAGCAGTTTCCTGATCGAGTACCTGGTTGATGGTCGCTGGAGTGCCCAGTTTGAACATGAACTTGATGATTTCAGCAGCCTTGACCGACATCTGCTGTGCAAGATCGCCAACAGTGATGGTCTCGCCGATCTTCACTTCACGCACGACAGGACCGGTAGGGTTCTGGAAACCGTGAGCGTTGCGCTTCTTCAGCTTGGCCTTGCCGCGACCACCACGACGGAAGCCGTCGCTTTCTTCGTCGGTTGTGCGTGGCGCCACACGTGGCGCCGGCGCTTTTTCTTTGACCGATGCGCGATGCGGAGCGTTTTTGCGCTCGCCGTCGCCGCCGCCACGACGATTGTTATCGTCGGCACGTGGTTTGTCCGGACGGCGCTGTTCGTCACGCTTGCGCGTGTCGGCAGCTGGCGCAGCAGCGACAACCGGTGCGGCTTCGCGCACAGGTTCAGCGACTGGCGCAGGTGCTGCAACAGCTTCGGCAGGAGCGCTCGGCGCAGTAGCAGGCTGGCGACGCGCTTCTTCTTCAGCGCGCTGCTTGGCTTCTTCTTCAGCCTTCTGACGGGCAGCATTTTCTACTGCGCGACGCTCTTCCAGTTCACGCTGGCGCTCGGCTTCGATTTCTTCCGGGCTACGCTGTACGAAAACCTTCTTCTTGCGAACTTCTACGCTGATGCTCTTGCTACCAGCCACACGCAGGGTGCTGGTGGTTTTACGCTGCAGCGTGATTTTGCGTGGTTCTTCCACTTTCGCCTTGTGGCTGCTTTTCAAGTGAGTCAGCAGGGATTGCTTCTCACTGTCAGTCACATGTTCTTCGGCGGCGGTGTGCGGCAGACCTGCCTCACGCATCTGCTGCAACAGGCGCTCTACCGGTGTTTTGACCTCATCGGCCAGTTGTTTCACCGTGACTTGCGTCATGCACTTCTCTCCTCAGGCCGCGCCTAATTACTCGAACCAGTGGGCTCGGGCGGCCATGATCAACTTGCCGGCACGATCATCGTCAATGCCGTCGATGTCGAGCAGGTCGTCAATAGACTGCTCGGCCAGGTCTTCGCGGGTAATTACGCCGCGCACCGCCAGTTCCATCGCCAAATCCTTGTCCATACCCTCAAGCGAGAGCAGGTCTTCGGCCGGATGGGCGTCTGCCAGCTTTTCCTCAGTAGCGATGGCTTTGGTCAACAAACGATCCTTGGCACGAGCGCGAAGCTCGTTGACGATGTCTTCGTCAAAGCCGTCGATGTTGAGCATTTCTTCCAACGGTACGTAGGCAATCTCTTCCAGGCTGGTGAAGCCTTCATCTACCAGCACCTGAGCCAGCTCTTCGTCGACTTCCAGCTCGTCGATGAAGTTGCGCAGGATGTCGCCGGTTTCTGCTTGTTGCTTAGCCTGGATGTCCGATTCGGTCATCACGTTCAGGGTCCAGCCTGTCAACTGGCTCGCCAGACGCACGTTCTGACCACCACGACCGATGGCCTGAGCCAGATTGTCTGCGCCAACGGCGATGTCCATGGCATGAGCATCTTCGTCAACAATAATGGCCGCCACTTCTGCCGGCGACATCGCATTGATCACGAACTGCGCCGGGTTATCGTCCCACAGGACGATATCGACACGCTCGCCACCCAACTCGCCCGACACGGCCTGGACGCGCGAACCGCGCATACCGATGCACGCGCCCTGCGGGTCGATGCGTTTGTCCTTGGAACGGACAGCGATCTTGGCACGCGAACCCGGATCACGGGACGCCGCCATGACCTCGATCAGGCCTTCAGCAATTTCCGGCACTTCGATGCGGAACAACTCGATCAGCATTTCCGGCGCGGTACGCGACAGGATCAACTGCGGGCCGCGGTTCTCGGTGCGGATTTCCTTGAGCAGTGCACGCAGGCGCACACCGACACGGAAGGTTTCGCGAGAAATGATGTCTTCACGAGCCAGCAACGCTTCGGCGTTGTTGCCCAGATCGACGATCACGTTGTCGCGGGTGACTTTCTTCACGGTGCCGGAGATGATTTCTCCCAGGCGCTCGCGATAGGCGTCGACCACTTGAGCGCGCTCGGCTTCACGGACTTTCTGCACGATGACCTGTTTGGCGGTCTGTGCAGCAATGCGGCCGAACTCGATGGATTCGATCTTTTCTTCGACGACGTCGCCGACCTTGGCGCCCGGATGCGTTTCGGCAACCTTGCTTGGCCAGGTTTCGATCGCAGGATCGTCGAGATCATTCTCTTCGACGACCGTCCAGCGACGGAAAGTCTCGTAGGAACCGGTGTGGCGGTTAATTTCCACACGCAGGTCAACTTCGTCTTCAAAACGCTTTTTGGTAGCAGTGGCCAGAGCCAGCTCCAGCGCTTCAAAAATCACGCTTGCCGGTACACCCTTTTCATTGGATACCGACTCAACAACCAGCAGTACTTCTTTGCTCATCGTACGCCTCGCCTTTCGCAAGCCATTGGATCCGCGGGATCCGCGTCTCAGTCAAAACTGGGAATAATGTTGGCCTTGTCGATCATATCGATCGGCAACAGGAACTCATGGTCTTCTACCTGCACCACGACGTCCTGTTCTTCTACACCGCGCAGAAGGCCCTGAAAGTTGCGTCGACCTTCAAAAGGCGAGCGCAGCTTGATCTTCACTTGTTCACCGGCAAATTTTGCAAACTGCTCAAGAGTGAACAGTGGGCGTTCCATGCCAGGCGAGGAAACTTCGAGGGTGTACTCAACGGAGATCGGATCTTCAACATCCAGGACACCGCTGATCTGACGGCTGACAATGGCGCAATCGTCCACCAGCACGCCACCCTCTTTATCGATATAAACACGCAACATCGAGTGACGACCCTGAGCCGAAAACTCGATACCCCAGCATTCATAGCCTAGGGCCACGACCACCGGGGCCAACAAGGCCTGCAACTCTTCTAGCTTGCTCGACACCTGAACCCCCTCGTGCATGTAAATGCATGCGCTGCAAAATAAAAAAATGGGCGAAACGCCCATCCTTGAAACGCCGTCGAACAGCGGCGCAGAAAGTGTCCAGCTAACAAAAAGCCCCTGAAAAGGGGCTCCTTAAACTGGTTGCGGGGGCCGGATTTGAACCGACGACCTTCGGGTTATGAGCCCGACGAGCTACCAGACTGCTCCACCCCGCGACAAAGCTGGGGCGGAAGTATACGACCGATCCCTTATAGGGTCAATGTAACCTTCCACCTGCAAGAAAGCCCGCAACAGCGGGCTCTCCTGACTAATTGGTACCGAGAAGGGGACTCGAACCCCTACACCCTATGGGCACAACCACCTCAAGGTTGCGTGTCTACCAATTCCACCACCTCGGCAAAACTACGTTTGAAACCCTTCTTACTTCTGCTCTTGAGCTGGAGGTACGTCAGTCGCTGGAGTAGCCGACTTTTGCTCTTGAAGCACCGGGACATCATCAGAAGCCGGTTGTTGTTGCTTTGGTACTTCCAACACTGCTGGATCTGGCAAACCTGCTTGAGTCAGCTGATGAGCCTTCTCTTTAGCAAAGTAACCTAACCCCAAGCTGGTTATGAAGAAACCGGCGGCAAGTATAGCAGTAAACTTACTAAGAAAGGTAGAGGAACCTTGGCTTCCGAACACAGTATTTGAAGCACCTGCTCCGAAAGACGCGCCAGCGTCCGCACCTTTACCCTGCTGCAGCAAAACCAGAGCAACTACGCCCAATGCACCCAGCAGATGAAAAACGACTACGACTGTTTCCAGCATTTTTTCAGTTTCCCGCGGCGCGACAAATCGCACCGAACTCATCTGCATTCAGGGAAGCTCCACCAATGAGCCCCCCATCGATATCCGGCATGCCGAACAGTTCGACCGCATTGGCCGCCTTCACGCTGCCGCCGTATAGAAGCCGCACACCTCGCGCGACTTCAGAATTCTCTGCCGCCAACTGCTCGCGAATGGCTTTATGCACATCCTGAGCCTGTTGCGGCGTTGCAGTCAGTCCGGTACCAATGGCCCAGACAGGCTCGTAAGCAATGACTGCCTTGGCAAAGGCACCAACACCCAGCTCCTCGATGATGCTGCCCAGCTGACGCCCGACAACCTCAAGAGTTTTTCCGGCTTCGCGCTGCTCGAGGGTCTCCCCTACACACAACACCGGAATCAAGCCACATGCCTGTGCCGCTGCGAACTTGCGATTCAGCATCCCGTCTCGCTCGCCCATTATCTGGCGGCGTTCGGAGTGCCCGACAAGCACCAGGGAACAACCTGCATCCACCAACTGACTCGGCGCAATTTCACCGGTCAATGCACCTTGCATGGATTCCACCGCAGAATTCTGCGCACCGACCGAAATCGATTTGCCTTTCAAGCCATCAATCACTTGATTGATATGCAAGCAAGGCGGGAATACCGCGACATCAACACCGCTTGGCAAGGCCAGATGACGAAGGCCGTTGATCAGCTCAGCGACGCTGGCGCGGGTACCGTGCATCTTCCAGTTACCAGCTACCATAGGGCGACGCATGCTGTACCTCGTCGGTCAAAGTGGGCGCAGATGTTACCCAACACAATCATGGCTGGCAAGCCGAATCAGGCAGAAACTTCAGTTACCAGTTTTGCCAGTTCTTCGGCGTAGCTGCGAACCTGAGTTTCATCCTCGCCTTCGACCATCACACGCACCAATGGCTCTGTGCCGGACTTGCGTAGAAGCACGCGACCACGACCCGCCATTGCCTGGGTTACACGCGCACTGGCCTCCTTGACCGCCGGGTGCTCGAGCGGACTTTCGCCACCACCGAAACGCACATTGATCAGTACCTGAGGGCACTTGCGCAACGCCTGACGCGTTTGGGCAAGGCCTTCATTGCGGGTTTTCAGTGCCATCAGCACCTGCAACGCAGCAATGATTGCATCACCGGTGGTGGTGTGATTGAAGCAGACGATATGCCCAGAGTTCTCACCACCTACCAGCCAGTTGCGCTCCAGTAGTTCGGCGATCACATAACGGTCACCGACATTGGCACGAATGAATGGAATCGAGAGTTCTGCCAGAGCGAGCTCCAGACCGAGGTTACTCATCAGCGTGCCGACTACGCCGCCCTGCAATTTGCCACGCCCGTGCAGATCACGCGCGATGATGAACAGCAACTCGTCACCATCAACGATGGCGCCAGTGTGATCCACCATCAGCACCCGATCACCGTCACCGTCAAAGGCGATGCCCAGATCAGCGTGCTCGGCGAGAACAGCGGCTTGCAGCGGCCCCATATGAGTCGAACCGCAATTATCGTTAATGTTCAGACCATTGGGCTGAGCCGACAGCACGACCACTTCGGCGCCCAACTCACGAAAGACACTCGGAGCAACTTTGTAGGTCGCTCCGTGTGCGCAGTCGATCACGATTTTCAAACCGGAAAAGCTGGTACCGGTAGGCACGCTGCTTTTACAGAATTCGATGTAGCGACCCGAAGCGTCGTTGATACGCGACACCTTGCCAATCTTGCTCGACTCAACCACGGTCATCGGGGTATCGAGCAATTCTTCGATCATCAGCTCCAACTCGTCAGGCAGCTTGGTGCCTTTACCCGAGAAGAACTTGATGCCGTTATCGTCATGCGGGTTATGTGAAGCACTGATCACGATCCCGGCTTCGGCTTGAAACGTGCGCGACAGATAGGCAATGGCGGGCGTCGGCATCGGGCCGAGCAGCATCACATCGGCGCCCGCCGACGTCAGACCTGCCTCAAGCGCCGATTCGAACATGTAGCCGGAGATTCGCGTGTCCTTGCCAACCAGCACCTTGCACGCGCCCATCTTGCGAAAGGCCATACCGGCCGCCCAGCCGAGCTTGAGCATGAAATCCGGAGTTATCGGATATTCACCGACACGACCACGAATACCGTCAGTTCCAAAGTATTTCTTGCTCATAAGTGCTCCATCATTCTTATTCGGCTGATTCCACGGCCGCGAGCATACGCACCACGTCTACCGTTTCCGCCACATCATGGACGCGCAATATACGCGCTCCTTTAACCGAAGCGAGTGCTGCGAGAGCCAGACCACCATACAGGCGCTCACCCACGGGGCGGTTCAATGCGTGGCCGATCATGCTTTTGCGTGAGACACCGACCAATAGCGGACGCCCCAGCGCATGCAGGGCTTCCATATGCTTGAACAAGCTTAGATTGTGCTGCAGGGTTTTCGCGAAACCGAAACCAGGATCAAGAATGATCCGCTCTGCCGGAATGCCTGCCGCCGCACATTGAGCCATGCGCTCTGCCAGAAACTCACCGACTTCCCGGGTAACGTCCTGATAGCGCGGATTGTCCTGCATGTCACCCGGCTCGCCGAGCATATGCATCAGACAGACCGGCAACCCGGTCGCGGCTGCGGCATCCAGCGCACCATCGCGGCGCAACGAGCGCACATCATTGATCAACCCGGCACCCAGGCGCGCTGTTTCACGCATCACCGCAGGTGTCGAAGTATCGACCGAGATGACCACATCCAGCTCGCGATTGATCAGCTCCACAATCGGAGCTACGCGTTCCAATTCCTCGAGCGGTGAAACCGCGCGCGCACCAGGCCGGGTCGACTCACCGCCGACATCGATCAGCGTCGCCCCAGCAGCCACCATGGCTGCGGCGTGACGCAAGGCCACGTCGAGCTGGTTGTACCGGCCACCATCGGAGAAGGAATCGGGAGTGATATTGAGAATGCCCATGACATGCGTCCGGGCCAAATCAAGAACCCGGTTGCCGCAAGGCAACCGGGTCAGGGACTGTGCAGAAGTCATTTCAAACCTTAAACATCAGCAGCCGGACCGCCGATCGGTGTTTCCGGACGCTCATCCTGAATCACCGGAGGCGGAGGCGTACCCGTGCCACCTGTCCAGTCACGCGGCTCACGTGGCGTACGACCCGCCATGATGTCGTCGATCTGCTCGGCATCAATGGTTTCGTACTTCATCAGCGCATCAGCCATGGCATCCAGCTTGTCACGGTTGTCCGTGAGGATCTGCTTGGCCGTGCCGTAACACTGGTCGATGATGCTGCGCACTTCGGAGTCGATAAGTTTGGCTGTCTCACCGGAGAAGCTGGCATTCTGACCACCACCACCGCGACCGAGGAACACTTCGCCCTCTTCTTCGGCGTACATCAGAGGACCGAGTTTTTCCGACAGGCCCCACTTGGTCACCATGTTCCGCGCAATCTGACTGGCACGCATGATGTCGTTGGAAGCGCCGGTGGTCACACCATCGAAACCAAGGGTCATCTCTTCGGCGATACGGCCACCGTACAGCGAGCAGATCTGGCTGATCAGCGCACGCTTGGACAGACTGTAACGATCCTCTTCAGGCAGGAACATGGTCACGCCCAGCGCACGGCCACGCGGAATGATCGAAACCTTGTAGACCGGATCATGCTCAGGCACAACGCGCCCAACGATCGCATGGCCCGCTTCGTGATAAGCAGTGTTCTGTTTCTCTTTCTCGGACATGACCATGGATTTGCGCTCGGCGCCCATCATGATCTTGTCTTTGGCCAATTCGAACTCTTTCATTTCAACGATGCGCTTTCCGCTACGTGCCGCGAACAGCGACGCTTCGTTGACCAGGTTGGCCAGATCGGCACCGGAAAAGCCTGGGGTACCACGGGCGATAACGGCTGGAGCCACGTCATCACCCATTGGCACTTTCCGCATGTGAACCTTGAGAATCTGCTCGCGACCGCGGATATCCGGCAAACCTACAACGACCTGACGGTCGAAACGGCCCGGACGCAGCAGCGCAGGGTCAAGTACGTCAGGACGGTTGGTGGCAGCGATCACAATGATGCCGTCATTCATTTCGAAGCCGTCCATCTCTACCAGCAACTGGTTGAGGGTCTGCTCACGCTCGTCGTGACCGCCGCCCATGCCGGCGCCACGGTGGCGACCGACGGCGTCGATTTCGTCAATGAAGATGATGCACGGCGCGTGCTTCTTGGCCTGCTCGAACATGTCGCGAACGCGGCTTGCACCAACACCCACAAACATTTCAACAAAGTCGGAACCGGAGATGGTGAAGAACGGCACTTTCGCTTCGCCGGCAATCGCCTTGGCCAGCAAGGTTTTACCGGTACCCGGAGGGCCGACCATCAATACGCCGCGAGGAATACGACCGCCGAGGCGCTGGAACTTGCCCGGATCACGCAGGAACTCAACCAGCTCACCAACTTCTTCCTTAGCTTCGTCGCAACCAGCAACGTCAGCCAGCGTGGTCTTCACCTGGTCTTCGGAGAGCAGGCGTGCCTTGCTCTTGCCAAAGCTCATCGGTCCGCCCTTGCCGCCGGCACCGCCCTGCATCTGGCGCATGAAGAACATGAACACCGCGATGATCACCAGGATCGGGAAGCTGGCCACCAGAAGTTGAGTCCAGATGCTTTGCTGCTCAGGCTGCTTGCCTTCAACCACAACGTGATTGTCGACCAGGTCGCCGATCAGGCCGTTGTCCTGGATCGCCGGACGAATGGTCTTGAAGCTGTCGCCATCGTTGCGCTTGCCGGTAATCACATAGCCGTCAACGGCTACGCGCTCGACCTTGCCATCCTTGACCTGCTGGATGAAGTCGGAATAGTTGAGGGTCTGCGGCTCGTTAGGGCTGGAGAAGTTGTTCATCACCGTCACGAGGACTGCCGCGATGATCAACCACAGGATCAGATTCTTTGCCATATCGTTCAATTAACTACCCTCTGAAGCAAGCTCCGCTAATGGCGCGCGCTTCGCATGATATTCACCGGCCTAACTTACTACATTACCTACAACTCTTGCAGGCGCCGTCTGTAACCCTTTGTGAAACACTTTCTACACAATATTCGCTTATGCACGCGGGGCAAAATACGAAAAACCTATCGCCCCGGCAAAAAACCTCGTTTTACTCATTACCGCCACGGTAACCCCAAGCCAGCATGTATTGCTCGCGGGAGCTGCCACGGGAGGAGTCCGGCTTGATCATCTGGATCTTGTCGAACTTCTTCCGAGCATCCTTCAGGTAGACATCAAAACCTTCGCCCTGAAAAATCTTGATCACAAAATTACCACCCGGCTTGAGTATCCGCTCCGCCAGATCAAGCGCCAGCTCGCAAAGGAACATGGCTTTTGGCATGTCCACTTCAGGCGTACCACTCATATTGGGGGCCATATCGGAAATCACAAGGTCCACCTGTGAATTACCCACGGCTTCAAGGATTCGCGCGAGCACTTCGTCCTCGGTGAAATCACCCTGAATAAAGGTCACGTCAGGGATACTGTCCATCTCCAGGATGTCCGAAGCGATCAGTCGCCCCTGACCACCGATCAGCCGGCTGGTGACCTGCGACCAGCCGCCGGGCGCCGCACCCAGGTCGACAACGCTCATGCCGGAACGGATCAGCTTGTATTTCTCCTGGATCTCCAGAAGCTTGTAACTCGCACGCGAGCGGTAGCCATCCTTCTGCGCCTGCTTCACATAAGGATCGTTGACATGTCGTTTCAGCCAACCAAGGCTTGTCTTGGAACGCGCCATTGGGCACCTCGATAATAAGGGTCGTGATTAATTGGGCGGATCCACGAACCCTCGGGTAAAATGGCCGCCATTTTACAGAATCCAGACGAAAGGGTCAGATTATGCCGCTCACTCCAGAGCAGAAGAAACAGTACAAATCCATTGGTCACCACCTGAAACCGGTTTTGACGGTGGCGGACAACGGTCTGACTGAAGGTGTATTAGCCGAACTTGAACGCGCCTTGGCGGATCACGAGCTGATCAAGATCAAGCTCAACATCCTCGACCGCGAGTCGCGCCTGGCGCACATTGCAGAGCTGTGCAAGGTCGGCAAGGCTGATCTGGTACAGGTCATCGGCAAGATGGCGCTGGTTTATCGCAAGAACTTCAGCGTCAACAAGCAGCTGTCGAACGTTCATCGCTTCAAGTGATGGCAAGGGTCAAGGGTGTGCTTCGCGCACCCTGCCACTCCATCCCGGTAGCGGCTGCAACACCAGCACCAGTCCAGAGAAGCCCAACAGCAGAAAACTGAATGCCTGCCAGCGCTGCGCTTGCGGCCAGCCGACATGCACGGCGACAAACATCGCACACGCATACAGTGCCATCAACAACACCTGCCCGCGAAAATCCCGCCACAGACTGGCAAGGCCCTCGACCCGTACCAGCACCAAAGCCTGAAAAATCACGCAGGCCGCGGCAAAAATCACCAGCGACACTTCGAACGCATCGGCAATCTCATCGATCAGCAACGGTGCCAGACCAATCTTGCCCAGCACCGGTCGCAAACCGAGATGAATCAGCCAGAAGCCGCCGACCCACAACGTCTGGGTCAGCTGCCAAAGCATGGTGCCCGCACGTAGCGGGCGCCTGCCTTCAGATGTGACGGACTTCGACAATCTCGTACTCGATAACACCACTCGGCGTTTTCACGGCAACCACGTCACCCTCTTCCTTGCCGATCAAGGCACGGGCCAAGGGCGAGCCGACCGAAATCTTGCCGAGTTTGAAGTCAGCCTCATCCTCACCCACGATGTGGTAAGCGACGCTTTCATCCGTCTCGACGTTGGCGATTTCGACAGTGGTACCGAAGATCACTTTGCCGGTGTGCGGAATGGTCGTGACATCGATGATGACCTGATTCTGGATCCGGCCTTCGATATCACGGATCCGCGCCTCGACCATGCCCTGCTGTTCGCGGGCGGCATGGTATTCGGCGTTTTCCTTCAGATCACCCAGCTCGCGAGCCGTACCGATGTCCTGGCTGAGCTTCGGACGAACGACCTTGGTCAGGTGAGCGTGTTCTTCTTCCAGGGCTTTTGCGCCCTGGACGGTCATTGGGTACTTGATCATGCCTTCAATCCTGCGTGTAGATCCTGCAAGCGGCGTACGGTCTTCTCGGGACCGAACTTCAGCGCTTCACAGATAGCCTCGCCCGCAGCAATGGTGGTGGTGCAGTAGATCTTGTGCTGCAGGGCATTACGACGAATGGAGTAGGAATCAGCGATCGACTGACGGCCTTCGGTGGTGTTGATGATCAGGGTGACTTCGTCATTCTTGATCATGTCGACCACGTGCGGACGACCCTCGGTCACCTTGTTCACGCGGCGCACTTTCAGGCCTGCGGCTTCGATCAGCTTGGCAGTACCGGCAGTGGCGACCACTTCGAAGCCCAAGTTGATCAGATCACGGGCCACGCCTGCAACCAGCGGCTTGTCATCGTCACGCACGCTGATGAACGCGGTACCGCCGGTCGGAAGCACTTCGCTCGCGCCCATCTGGGCCTTGGCGAAGGCTTCACCGAAGGTGTCGCCGACGCCCATCACTTCACCGGTGGACTTCATCTCCGGGCCGAGGATCGGGTCAACGCCAGGGAATTTGGCGAACGGGAACACCGCCTCTTTCACGCTGTAGAAGTTCGGGATGATTTCCTTGGTGAAGCCGATTTCCTTCAGGGTCTTACCGGCCATGACGCGGGCAGCGATCATTGCCAGGGAAACACCGATGCACTTGGACACGAACGGCACGGTACGCGAAGCACGCGGGTTGACTTCAATGACGTAGATGTCTTCGCCCTGCAGGGCCAGTTGCACGTTCATCAGGCCGACAACGCCCAGCTCCAGGGCCATTTTCTTGACCTGTTCGCGCATCTCGTCCTGGATGTGCGCCGGCAGCGAGTACGGCGGCAGCGAGCACGCGGAGTCACCGGAGTGAACGCCCGCCTGTTCGATGTGCTGCATGATCGCGCCGATCACCACGTCTTTGCCGTCGCAGACCGCATCCACGTCCATCTCGATGGCGCAGTTGAGGAAGTGGTCGAGCAGCACCGGGCTGTCGTTGGACACCTGCACCGCATCACGCAGGTAGCGCTTGAGTTCGTCTTCCTTGTAGACGATTTCCATCGCGCGGCCGCCCAGTACGTAGGACGGACGCACCACCAGCGGATAACCGATTTTCGCGGCAGCGCGCACGGCTTCGTCTTCGCTGCGCACGGTGGCGTTTGGCGGCTGACGCAGGTTCAGGCGCTCAACCATTTGCTGGAAGCGCTCACGGTCTTCGGCGCGGTCGATGGCGTCAGGGCTGGTACCGATGATCGGCACGCCAGCGGCTTCGAGGGCACGCGCCAGTTTCAGCGGAGTCTGGCCGCCGTACTGGACGATCACGCCTTTCGGCTTCTCGACGCGGCAGATTTCCAGTACGTCTTCCAGGGTTACCGGCTCGAAGTACAGACGGTCGGACGTGTCGTAGTCGGTGGAAACGGTTTCCGGGTTGCAGTTGACCATGATTGTTTCGTAGCCGTCTTCGCGCAGTGCGAGGGCGGCGTGTACGCAGCAATAGTCGAACTCGATGCCCTGGCCGATACGGTTCGGACCACCACCCAGAATCATGATCTTGTCGCGACCGGACGGCGCGGCTTCGCACTCTTCCTCGTACGTCGAGTAGAGGTACGCGGTGTCGGTGGCGAACTCGGCGGCACAGGTGTCAACGCGCTTGTAGACCGGGAACACTTCCAGCTTTTGACGGTGCGTACGCAGGTTTTTCTCGGTCACACCCAGCAGTTTGGCCAGACGCTGATCAGAGAAGCCTTTGCGCTTGAGCTTGAACATCAGGTCGCGGTCGATAGCGGACAGACCGAGGGTCTTGACCTTCTCTTCTTCCTTGATCAGATCTTCGATCTGCACCAGGAACCACGGGTCGATCATGTTCATGCCGAAAATGTCTTCGACGGTTATGCCGGCACGGAATGCGTCCGCCACGTACCAGATGCGCTCGGCGCCCGGCACGGTCAGCTCGCGCTTGAGGATGCTCATGCTTTCCGGGTTGCTCAGGTCGAGCTTCTCGTCCAGCCCGCAAACGCCCACTTCCAGACCGCGCAAGGCTTTCTGCAGGGATTCCTGGAAGGTGCGGCCGATGGCCATGACTTCACCGACCGACTTCATTTGCGTGGTCAGGCGCGCGTCAGCCTTGGCGAATTTCTCGAAGGCGAAACGTGGCAGCTTGGTCACAACGTAGTCGATCGACGGCTCGAAGGACGCCGGGGTCTTGCCGCCGGTGATGTCGTTGGACAGTTCGTCGAGGGTGTAGCCCACAGCCAGTTTGGCCGCGACTTTGGCAATCGGGAAACCGGTGGCTTTCGAAGCCAGTGCCGAGGAACGCGATACGCGCGGGTTCATCTCGATCACGACCATGCGGCCAGTGTCCGGGCAGATACCGAATTGCACGTTGGAGCCGCCGGTCTCGACGCCGATCTCGCGCAGTACCGCCAGCGAGGCGTTACGCAGGATCTGGTATTCCTTGTCGGTCAGGGTCTGTGCCGGAGCAACGGTGATCGAGTCACCGGTATGCACGCCCATCGGGTCGAAGTTTTCGATCGAGCAGACGATGATGCAGTTGTCCTTTTTGTCGCGGACAACTTCCATTTCATATTCTTTCCAGCCGATCAGCGATTCGTCGATCAGCAGCTCTTTGGTCGGCGACAGGTCCAGACCGCGGGCGCAGATTTCTTCGAACTCTTCACGGTTGTAGGCAATACCGCCGCCGGTGCCACCCATGGTGAAGGACGGACGGATGATGCACGGGAAACCCAGACGCTCGAGAACGGCGTTGGCTTCTTCCATGCTGTGGGCGATACCGGAACGCGGGCATTCCAGGCCGATGGATTTCATGGCCTTGTCGAAACGCGAACGGTCTTCAGCCTTGTCGATGGTGTCGGCGTTGGCACCGATCATTTCCACGCCGAACTTTTCCAGAACGCCTTCGCGCTCCAGATCCAGGGCGCAGTTCAGTGCAGTCTGGCCACCCATGGTTGGCAGCACCGCGTCCGGGCGTTCTTTTTCGATGATCTTGGCCACGGTCTGCCACTTGATCGGCTCGATGTACGTGGCGTCAGCCATGTCCGGGTCGGTCATGATGGTGGCCGGGTTGGAGTTCACCAGGATGACGCGGTAACCCTCTTCGCGCAGGGCTTTGCAGGCCTGGGCGCCGGAGTAGTCGAATTCGCAGGCCTGACCGATAACGATCGGGCCAGCGCCGAGAATCAGGATGCTTTTAATGTCTGTACGTTTTGGCATGGGTTTGTCACTCAAATCCGCAGGTCAGTCGGCAAGCCGTCTTGATCGATTTCTGAAGCCCTGAGGGGCGCCACCGGTGTCGGGGCCGCCCTCGAGGGCTTCTCGCTACAGTCTCAAGGCGAACGCTTAGCGTCGCTTGGCCATCTCGTTGATGAAGCGGTCGAACAGGGGCGCCACATCGTTCGGGCCCGGGCTCGCTTCAGGGTGGCCCTGGAAGCTGAACGCGCTCTTGTCGGTGCGCTCGATGCCTTGCAGGGTGCCATCGAACAGCGATTTGTGGATCGCACGCACGTTGGCCGGCAGGGTCGCTTCGTCAACCGCGAAACCGTGGTTCTGGCTGGTGATCATCACGACGCCAGTGTCCAGATCCTGTACCGGGTGGTTGGCACCGTGGTGGCCATGGCCCATTTTCAGGGTCTTGGCGCCGGAGGCCAGAGCCAGCAGCTGGTGACCAAGGCAGATACCGAAGACCGGAATTTCGGTTTCCAGCACTTCCTTGATCGCCTTGATCGCGTAGTCGCAAGGCTCCGGGTCACCAGGGCCGTTGGACAGGAACACGCCGTCCGGCTTGAGCGCCAGCACGTCGGCTGCCGGGGTTTGCGCCGGCACCACGGTCACGCGGCAGCCGCGCTCGACCAGCATGCGCAGGATGTTCAGCTTGACGCCGTAGTCGTAGGCAACCACGTGGTATGGCAGCTCGGACGCTTCGAGGGTCGCGTGACTGTCGGTCTTCAGATCCCAGACAGTGGAGCGCCATTCGTACTTTTCCTTGGTGCTGACGACTTTCGCCAGATCCATGCCCTTCAGGCCCGGGAAGCCTTGCGCGGCGGCAATTGCAGCTTCTTCGGAGATGTTGTCGCCGGCCATGATGCAGCCGTTCTGTGCGCCTTTTTCACGCAGGATGCGGGTCAGGCGGCGGGTGTCGATACCGGCGATTGCTACAACGTTGTTGGCTTTCAGGTAATCGGACAGGGACATCGTGTTACGCCAGTTGCTCGCTACCAGCGGCAGGTCACGGATGACCAGGCCAGCGGACCATACTCGGTCGGACTCGGCATCTTCCGGCGTGGTGCCGGTGTTGCCGATGTGCGGGTAAGTCAGGGTAACGATCTGTTGGGCGTAGGAAGGATCGGTAAGGATTTCCTGATAGCCGGTCATTGCGGTGTTGAACACCACCTCACCAACGGTTTGACCGTCGGCTCCAATGGCTTCGCCGCGAAAAATGCTGCCATCAGCAAGGGCGAGTATGGCTGGCTTAGTCAAGAAGACCTCCCGTAAATAACGCATGAAAGGGCAATCGCAGGTTGTAAAAAAGCGGAGTGACGTATGGACACGTCACCCCGCTTCTTCACTGAATTATTCTGCGCGCTTTTAGTGGACACACTAAAGCTGTAGCTTACAGAAAAAGGCTTTTTTGGTCCACCGCTAAAGAGCCTAAAAGGCCGGAGAATGCGACAGGGCGTCGCGCGGTGGAGAAAAACCAGCGCAAACCGGGCGTTTGCGCTGGGTAAAACATTCAATCAATGCAGGTCGAGCACGTCCTGCATGTCATACAGACCCGGCTCGCGGCCATCCAGCCACAACGCCGCACGCACCGCGCCCTTGGCGAAGGTCATGCGACTGGAAGCCTTGTGCGTGATCTCCAGGCGCTCGCCTTCGCAGGCAAACAGCACGGTGTGATCACCGACCACATCACCACCGCGAACGGTGGCGAAACCAATGGTTTCCCGCTCGCGCGCCCCGGTGTGACCTTCACGACCATAGACCGCAACTTTCTGCAGATCACGATCCAGCGCATCGGCAATCACTTCACCCATGCGCAGCGCCGTGCCCGAAGGCGCGTCAATCTTGTGCCGGTGATGCGCTTCGATGATCTCGATGTCGGCATCGTCGCCCAGCACCCGGGCAGTCATTTCGAGCAGCTTCAGCGACAGGTTGACCCCGACACTGAAGTTGGCCGCAAACACGATCGGAATATCCTTGCCCGCCTCGGCCAGCAGTTGCTTCTGCGCAGCGTCGAGCCCGGTGGTGCCGATGACCATGGCCTTGCCAGCCTTGCGACAGAACGCGAGGTTTTTCAACATCACTTCCGGCAGGGTGAAGTCGATCAGCACATCGAACTCTTCAGCCACCGATTCGAGGTTGCCGGACAACGGCACACCGATACGACCCAGCGAAGCCAGCTCACCGGCGTCCACTCCGATCAGCGTACTGCCGGGACGAACGATCGCCGCAGTCAGGCCGGTCAATGGCGCGCGCTGTTGCACGGCTTCGACCAGAATCTTGCCCATGCGCCCGGCGGCGCCCATCACAGCTATACGTCGCATGCCGACTCCTTACAGATCGCCGAAGAAGCGCTTCACACCATCGAACCAACCAGTGGTTTTCGGCGAGTGGCTGTTATCGTCCGCCAGCGAGCTGCGGAATTCTTCGAGCAGTTCGCGCTGACGACGATTCAGATTGACCGGGGTCTCGACCGCTACGCGGCACATCAAGTCGCCCGCACCACCGCCACGCACCGGCGCCACGCCTTTGCCGCGTACACGGAACTGCTTGCCGGTCTGGGTGCCTTCGGGGATTTTCAATTTGACGCGACCGTCGAGGGTCGGGATTTCCAGCTCGCCGCCGAGCGCCGCATCAACAAAGCTGATCGGCACTTCGCAGAACAGGTGCTTGCCATCGCGCTGGAAGATGTCGTGCTCGCGCACGTTGATCACCACGTACAGGTCGCCGGTCGGGCCGCCCTGGGTGCCCGCCTCGCCCTCGCCGGACAGACGAATGCGGTCGCCGGTATCAACACCAGCCGGCACTTTGACCGACAGGGTCTTGTATTCTTCGACGCGACCGTCGCCGTGGCAGGAATCGCACGGATCGGAAATGATCTTGCCCTGGCCATGGCAGCGCGGGCAGGTCTGCTGCACCGAGAAGAAGCCCTGCTGCATGCGCACCTGACCGATGCCGCCGCAGGTCGGGCAGGTCGATGGCGACGAGCCTTTCTTCGCGCCGGAACCGTCGCACGGCTTGCAGTTGACCAGTGTCGGAACGCGGATATTCACGGTGGTACCGCGTACCGCTTCTTCCAGATTCAGCTCCAGGGTGTAGCGCAAATCGCTGCCGCGCTGGGCGCCGCCACGGGAACCGCCGCGACCGCCACCGAAGAAGTCACTGAAGACATCGCCAAAGATGTCAGAGAAATTCTGCCCGCCGAAACCGGCACCACCGCCACCCATGCTTGGGTCGACGCCAGCATGACCGTACTGGTCGTAGGCCGCGCGCTTGCTCGAATCGGACAATACTTCGTAGGCTTCGTTGGCCTCTTTGAACAGTTCTTCCGACGCTTTGTCATCGGGATTACGGTCCGGGTGGTGCTTCATCGCCAGGCGACGATAGGCCTTTTTCAGGTCTGCATCGCTTGAACCACGCTCGACACCCAATACTTCGTAATAGTCACGCTTTGCCATAAGTCTTTGCACTCTTGAGGACGTTCGGCAAACCCCTCCTGAGGATGGCCAAACTCGTTGAGCCCCAATACAGGCCCGGACCCAACTCACGTCAATTCAACGATCCTGGTCTTTGTTTCTTGTGGTACTTGCGGCACGAAAAGCAGGAGCATTCCCGGCCATACCAACAGCATGCAAGGCTTGTCGCATGCTGTAAAAATTCACGTATTCCAGATACGCCAACGCGGGAGCAAGCTCCCGCGCGGCGACATCCTACCAGTCACCGCCGCAAGGCAGTCAACCGGCCGACCAACAACTTACTTGTGGTCTTTGACTTCTTCGAACTCGGCATCGACAACATCGTCAGCCTTTTCAGCTTTCTCGTCGTGCGGCGCCGCGCCTTCAGCAGGCTGAGCCTGTTCGGCGTACATCTTCTGGGCAACCGGAGCCGAGACTTTCGACAGCTCTTCGATCTTCGCTTCGATGGCAGCCTTGTCGTCGCCTTTCACAGCGGCTTCCAGTGCAACCACGGCAGCTTCAATCGCGGTCTTCTCTTCGGCGCTGACCTTGTCGCCCGCTTCGGTGACCATTTTGCGAGTCGAGTGAACCAGTGCGTCACCCTTGTTACGGGATTCAGCCAGCTCCGCGAACTTGCGGTCTTCCTCGGCGTTCAGCTCGGCGTCGCGAACCATCTTCTGAATTTCTTCATCCGACAGACCGGAGTTGGCCTTGATGGTGATCTTCTGCTCTTTACCGGTCGCCTTGTCTTTCGCGCCAACGTGCAGGATGCCGTTTGCGTCGATGTCGAAGGTCACTTCGATCTGCGGCACGCCACGTGGAGCAGGTGGAATGTCGGCCAGGTCGAACTTGCCCAGCGACTTGTTCTGCGCAGCTTGCTTACGCTCGCCTTGCAGGACGTGAATGGTCACGGCGCCCTGGTTGTCGTCGGCAGTCGAGAACACTTGCGATTTCTTGGTAGGAATCGTGGTGTTTTTCTCGATCAGCGCGGTCATCACGCCACCCATGGTTTCGATACCCAGGGTCAGCGGGCTGACGTCGAGCAGCAGAACGTCTTTCACGTCACCGGCCAGAACGGCGCCCTGGATCGCAGCACCCATGGCAACCGCTTCGTCCGGGTTCACGTCTTTACGTGCTTCTTTACCGAAGAAATCGGTCACCAGCTTCTGTACCAGCGGCATACGGGTCTGACCGCCGACCAGAATCACGTCATTGATCGCGCCAACGTCGATACCGGCGTCTTTCATGGCGATGCGGCAAGGTTCGATGGTGCGCTGAACCAGGTCTTCAACCAGTGCTTCGAGCTTGGCACGCGAAATCTTCACGTTCAGGTGCTTAGGACCGGTGGCGTCTGCAGTGATGTACGGCAGGTTGACGTCGGTCGACTGCGCGGACGACAGCTCGATCTTGGCTTTCTCAGCGGCTTCTTTCAGGCGCTGCATGGCCAGCGGGTCACCTTTGAGGTTCATGCCGCTTTCTTTCTTGAATTCGTCAACGAGGTAGTCGATCAGACGAATGTCAAAGTCTTCACCGCCGAGGAAGGTGTCACCGTTGGTGGCCAACACTTCGAACTGGTGCTCGCCGTCAACCTCAGCGATCTCAATCACCGACACGTCGAAAGTACCGCCACCCAGGTCGTAAACGATCACGGTGTGATCGCCCTTGGCCTTGTCCATACCGTAAGCCAGAGCCGCTGCGGTTGGTTCGTTGATGATACGTTTAACGTCCAGACCGGCGATGCGGCCGGCGTCTTTGGTCGCCTGACGCTGGCTGTCGTTGAAGTAGGCCGGAACGGTGATCACCGCTTCAGTCACAGGCTCGCCGAGGTAATCTTCGGCAGTCTTCTTCATCTTCTTCAGGATTTCAGCCGAGATTTGTGGCGGCGCCATTTTCTGGCCGTTCACTTCAACCCAGGCGTCGCCGTTGTCAGCCTTGGCGATTTTGTACGGGACCATCTTGATGTCTTTCTGTACGACTTCTTCGTCGAACTTGCGACCGATCAGACGCTTCACCGCGTACAGGGTGTTGTGCGGGTTGGTCACTGCCTGACGCTTGGCCGACTGACCAACGAGGATTTCACCATCGTTGGCGTAAGCGATGATCGACGGCGTGGTGCGCGCGCCTTCGGCGTTTTCGATAACTTTGGCTACGCCGTTTTCCAGCACGGAGACGCAGGAGTTGGTAGTCCCCAGGTCGATACCGATAATTTTGCCCATGTTCACTCTCCCGAAACTTTGGATTTTGTTGCCGCAGCAGTGGTGGCTAACTGCGGTAATACTTAAACGCTTGACTTCTAAATGGGGGCCTTGCGGCTAATTTCAAGCCTTCTCGTCAATCGAAGGCGAAATTGGCGCCGGCGCCTTGCTGACCACAACCATGGCCGGACGCAACAGGCGACCGTTGAGCTGGTAGCCCTTCTGGAACACCTTCAGAACGCTGTTCGGTTCAACGTCGGCGCTCTCCTGCATGGCCATCGCCTGATGGTGAACGGCGTTGAACGGTTCGCCATGCGGATCGATCGCTTCAAGCTGATAACGCTTGAGGGTGTCGTGGAACATTTTCAGGGTCAGCTCGATGCCTTCGCGCATCGGACGGATACTTTCGTCGTCCGGGCTCGACAATTCGAGACCGCGCTCCAGGCTGTCAACGATCGGCAGCAAGTCACCGGCGAATTTTTCCAGCGCAAACTTGTGCGCCTTCTCGACATCCTGCTCGGCACGGCGGCGGACGTTCTGCAGATCGGCAGCTACGCGCAGAGACTGATCCTGCGCGGCGGCCAACTGCTCTTCGAGCACTTGTACACGGGTCGCCAGGTCGTCACCCGAAGTTTCGGGCGCCTGATTGGCTTCTGGATTTTGCGTATCTACTGTCTGTTCGTCAGCCATAGAATTCTCCTTTCAATTACGTCCGCGAGCTGTACTCGCGCTTCTGCCCCGATATATGGGGCCGCAAAATCAGGCTTCAAGGGCCTGCAATGATTAACCCTACAAAAAAGTGCTGCATTGTCATTCCTGCTCGGACTAAGCATTTGATCGGATCAAGCAAATCGAGCTAAGCGAGGGCATTGTCAGGCCGAAACAAAACACTGTATAAATAACCAGACCTAAAGCCTGGGAGCGGCCTTTATGCTGGTGCACCTGTCCGTACACAACTACGCCATCGTTGAACATCTCGATCTCGAACTTGATCGCGGGATGAGCGTGATCACAGGGGAAACCGGCGCCGGCAAGTCAATCATGCTCGACGCCCTGGGCCTGACCCTTGGCGACCGCGCCGACAGCGGCGTGGTTCGCCCGGGCGCCGACAAGGCCGACATTCTGGCCACCTTCGACCTGGTCGACATTCCCGAAGCCCATGCCTGGCTGGCCGAGCGCGACCTCGAAAACGACGGCCCCTGCATCCTGCGCCGGGTGATCACCGCCGAAGGCCGTTCGCGCGGCTATATCAATGGCACACCCTGCCCGCTCGGTGATCTCAAGGCTCTCGGCGAACTGCTGATCGATATCCACAGCCAGCACGAACACCAGTCCCTGCTGAAAACCGACACTCACCGGCGCCTGCTCGACGAATACGCCGGCGCTACCGATCTGGCCCGCCAGGTGCAACTCGCCGCGCAGCGCTGGCGCCAGACCCGCCAGGAACTGGAGCGCCTCTCCAACTCGGGTGACGAGCAACGCGCGCGTCACCAATTGCTCAGCTACCAGCTCGAAGAGCTGGAGAACCTCGGCCTCGGCGAAAATGAACTCGAACAGCTGGAGCAGGAACACAAGAATCTGACCAACGCCGAAACCCTGCTTGGCATTTGCCGACAAGTGGTCGAGCAGTGCAGCGAAAGCGATTCCGGCAATGTGCTGAATGCGCTGACAGCCAGCCTCAACCGCCTGTCGAGCGTGAACAACTCGGTTGGCGCACTGGGCGAAGCCAGCAGCCTGCTGACCAGCGCGCAGATCCAGGTTGAAGAAGCCGTCGGCGAGCTCAATCGCTTCCTCGACAACTTCGATGCCGATCCGGCGCGCCTGCAGTATCTGGAAGAACGCCTCGACGCGATTTACACCCTGGCGCGCAAGCACCGGATCCAGCCAAACGAAGTCGCCGAGATGCAGCAGAAATTGCTCGATGAAATCGAGACATTGAATGCCAACGACGAATCCATCGAACGCCTGGGTGATGAACTGGCCTCTTATGCCCGCCATTATCAAGAGAAGGCCCGGGAACTGAGCGACTTGCGCCATCAGGCCGCCAGCAGCCTCGCCAGCGCCGTGGAGCAAGAGATCCAGCGTTTGGGCATGCCGGGCGGACGCTTCACCATCGAGCTGCGCGCCAATACCAGCGACGAACTACAGCCTAACGGCCTGGAACAAGTCGAACTGCTGGTCAGCGCCAACCCCGGCCAGCCGCTCAAGGCGCTGGCCAAAGTAGCCTCCGGTGGCGAGCTGTCGCGAATCAGCCTGGCGATTCAAGTGATCACTGCGCAGACCTCACGAGTGCCAACCCTGGTATTCGACGAAGTGGACGTGGGTATCGGCGGGCCGACAGCGGAAATCGTCGGTCAGTTGTTGCGGCGTCTTGGCGATCGCGGCCAAGTGCTGACCGTGACGCATTTGCCGCAAGTGGCGGCGCAGGGTCATCAGCATTTATTTGTGCACAAGGTTCGCGGTGAACAGGCTACCCACACCGCCGTGTCCAAACTGAGCAAGAACGACCGCATAGAGGAAGTAGCGCGGATGCTGGGCGGCATCGACTTGACCAAAGAGTCCTTGGCTCACGCGAAAAAAATGGTGGTCACGGCAAAAGTTTAAGAACGGCAGAAAGCACGAAGGCGACCCTTGAGTCGCCTTCGTTCGTTTCGCGAACCTGAAATTCGCGCGACATGCTTACTTTTTCTTGCGTACGTACAGCACCAGATTGTGATCTACCAGATCAACACCGTGCTCCTCGGCAATTGCCTTCTGGAGCTTTTCGATTTCCGGACTGACGAATTCGACGACTTCACCGGTTTCCACGTTGACCATATGGTCGTGGTGGCCACCGTCGGCCAATTCGAATACCGCGTGGCCACCGTCGAAGTTGTGACGGACCACGAGGCCAGCAGCTTCGAACTGGGTCAGAACACGGTAAACCGTGGCCAGACCGACGTCCTCGCCCGCTTCCATCAACGCCTTGTAGACGTCTTCGGCACTCATGTGACGCTGCTCGGTAGAGTCGAGCATTTGCAGGATCTTGACCCGTGGCAGGGTCACTTTGAGGCCGGCTTTGCGTAGTTCGCTATTTTCAACCATGGTCAGCTTTCTCGCGATGCTGCTTCGCAGCTTCTCTTAATGCGGGTATGATCGGCGTTTACGTTGTCCCAGCCAAGATAGTGGAAGTCGCCCACCGATGCAAAACACCAAGCTCTTGCTAACCAGTTTCACCTTTGTGGGACTGCTCGCACTCGCCGGTTGTTCATTCCCCGGGGTTTACAAAATCGACATCCAGCAGGGCAATGTCGTCACGCAGGACATGATAGACCAGTTACGCCCGGGAATGACCCGTCGGCAAGTACGGTTTATCATGGGTAACCCTCTGCTGACCGACACGTTCCATGCCGATCGCTGGGATTATCTGTACAGCCTGCAACCTGGTGGCGGTGAACGCCAGCAGGAGCGCGTGAGTGTCAACTTCAACTCCAACGACCAGCTTGTCAGCCTGTCCGGTGACTTCATGCCGGGCGTAAGCCGTGACGAGGCCATTCTCGGAAAGGACAGTGGCACCAGCGTGACCGCCCCTGCTGAAAACGCCGAGAAGCCGAAGCCGGAACAACCCGCCAAACCAGGCTCCTTGCTGGATTCGATCCAGAAGGACGTGGACGGTGTTGAAACCGTTCCGGTTCCGACGCCTGAGCCGCTGGACACCTCCCCGCAGTAATGCGCGAGGCAATAAAAAACCCGGAATTTCCGGGTTTTTTATTGCCTGCGATCTGGCCAGGCTACTGATTTCGCGCTTTGGCCTCGGCAGCCTTGGCCGCCCGCAGGCGTCGCACCTCTTTCGGGTCCGCCAGCAACGGCCGGTAGATCTCGATGCGCTCCCCCGCCTGAATCAAGCGAGCCCGTGGATCAGCCACCACCTTGCCGAAGATCCCCAGCGGACAATCACTCAGATCCAGCTCCGGGAATTCATCGCCAATACCTGACTTGAGCACCGCCTCTCGCACTGTCGTCCCTTCCGGGACGCTCAAAGTGCGCAGAAGCTGACGATCCACGGCGGCATACACCACTTCAATCTCGATCACCGGATCAACCATGCATCTGCTTGGCACGCTGGCAGAACGCATCCACCAACGTATTCGCCGCCTGATTGAACAGCGGGCCCAGTGTGGCGCGCACCAGCGGGCCGGCGTAGTCAAAAGACAGGTCAAGACTGATCTTGCAGGCTTTCTCGTTCAATGCCTTGAAGACCCAGACGCCATGCAGCTGGTTGAACGGGCCTTCTTCCAGATTCATCTCGATCGATTGCCCCGGCACCAACGTATTGCGCGTGACGAAGTGCTGACTGAGACCGCCCTTGGCCACGCCAACGCTGGCGCGCATGTGCTCGGGCGAGCTTTCCAGCACTTCGGCGGACGAACACCATGGCAAGAATTCCGGGTAACGCGCGACGTCGTTGACCAGGTCGTAGAGGAATTGCGCCGGGTATGGCAGCAACGCCGAACGTTGAATATGTGTCGTCATGTAAGCGTTACTTCCAGAGCTGAGCGGCAAACACTACAAGAATGCCGATAGGCGCCACGTAGCGCATCAAGAACAAGGACAGGGCAAACAGCGCCGGGTTACGAATCGACAACTCCTCCCGCACCGCATCACGCCCCATCACCCAACCGGCAAACAGCACGAAGCACAGGCCACCGAGCGGCAACATGATCCGCGAGGTGAAGAAATCGATCACGCCGAAGAAGTCCAGACCGCCCGCCGCACCCCATTGGTAGAGATGGAACAGCCCGCCTTCGTTCACGAAAAATTTGGCTTCCTTCCAGATATTGAAAGAGAAAACCGTACCCAGACCGACGAACCAGCAGATGAACGCCAGCCAGAAAGTCACCCAGCCACGGCTGATTTTCGTGCGTTCAACCAGATAGGCCACCATCGGTTCAAGCAAGGAAATCGCCGAGCTCCAGGCGGCAATCGCCACCAGCACAAAGAACACCACGCCCATCAACTGGCCGAAAACCACGTTACCGAAGGCAAATGGCAGACTGACAAACATCAGGCCTGGGCCTTCGCTAGGGTTCAAACCGCCAGCAAACACAATCGGAAACAATGCCAGACCGGCCACCAGCGATACAAAGGTATCCAGCAGCGCCACACCGACCACGGTGCCAGAGAGCGAGGCTTCCTTGGTCATGTAAGCGCCGTAGATCATGATCGAGCCGACGCCCACGCTCAGGGAAAAGAACGCGTGGCCCATGGCGGGCAGCAAGCCGTCGAGGACTTTTTCCGGATGGAAGTCGAACATGAAATGCACGCCTTCCATGAAATGCCCGGTAGTCATGCTGTAACCCAGCAATACCAACACCATCACGAACAGCAGTGGCATCATGATCCGCAGGCTGCGCTCCAGCCCGGCAACCACGCCTTTGGCGATCACCACGGCCGACAACAGCATGAAAACTGTGTGCCAAAGTGTCAGACGCCAGGGATCGGAGATCACATTGCCGAAATAAGCGCCGACCTGCTCCGCCGTAGCACCCTGGAAGTCGCCGCGCCCCATGTCGATGATGTAATCCAGCGACCAGCCGCCGACCACACTATAGAAAGACAGGATCAGCAGCGCCGTGATCATCCCGGCAAACGCGCCCCACGACCACTTGCCAGAATGCCCGGCCTCCCGCGCCAACACCTTCAAAGCGTTCGCCGGACTCTGCCGTGCGCGACGGCCGATCAGGGTTTCCGCCAGCATGACCGGGATCCCGATCAATGCGATGCAGGCCAGAAACATCAGCACGAAGGCGCCGCCGCCGTAGACCCCGACCATGTAGGGGAATTTCCAGATGCTGCCCAGTCCCACGGCCGAACCGGTCGCGGCGAATATGAAAACCCAGCGGCTAGCCCAACTGCCGTGGACAGAAACCTTGTCTGTCGACATTGAATATCACGCCCAAGCGTTAGAAAAAGAGGCCGCATTGTCCGGGATTCACTCAACCTGCTCAAGCACGCAGCATCACCGTAGCCGAGGATCATTTATCTCCATATAATGCCGCCCCTATGGCTAAACAGAAGAAACACCCAACAGGGACCATCGCGCAGAACAAAAAGGCGCGACACGATTACTTCATCGAACATCGTTTCGAGGCTGGTCTGGTCCTGGCCGGCTGGGAAGTAAAAAGTCTGCGGGCAAGCAAGCTGCAACTGGTCGACAGTTACGTGCTGCTCAAGGACGGCGAAGCCTGGCTTCTCGGCAGTCACATCACGCCGTTGATGACCGCCAGCACCCACGTCATCGCCGATCCGACCCGCACCCGCAAACTGCTGCTCAATAAGCGCGAGCTGGAAAAACTCGCCGCTGCCGTGCAACAGAAAGGCTACGCCTGCGTGTGCCTGTCCTTCTACTGGAGCAAGCACATGGTCAAGTGCGAGATTGCTCTGGGCAAGGGCAAGAAGGAATACGACAAGCGTGACACCGAGCGCGAACGCGACGCCGGTCGAGAGCTGCAGCGCGCCGTGCGCAACAAGGGCAAGGAAGAATAATTTCTTCTGCCTGAAAGATCGCAGCCTTCGGCAGCTCCTACAGGGAAAGACACATTCCTGTGTAGGAGCTGCCGAAGGCTGCGATCTTTTTGCTTCTAAAAGCTACATTCCCTTGCGCCGCTCCGCCCGAGCCATGCGCTGAACTTCCTGCCGCACCTCTTCCAGCACTTCCTGCACATACAGAATGTGCCGACTGGAAACCTCCCGCGCCTGCTCCGCACGCCCTTCGATAATCGCCAGATACAGCTCCCGGTGCTGAGAGATCAGCATGTCGCGGGTTTCCGTGCGCTGTTTGTACATGCCGCCGATGTTGGTCACCACGTTGCGCTTGAGCAAATCGAAAAGCCCGCGAATGGTGTGCAGCAGCACCGCGTTGTGACTGGCTTCGGCAATCGCCAAATGAAACTTCGCGTCCGCCGCGCCCTCTTCCACCCGGCTCACTTCGTCATGCCGCGTGTAGCAATCCTGCAGCTCGTTGAACGCTGCGGTCAGGCGCTCACGATCCACATCCGTGGCGCGCAATGCTGCGTAATAGGCACACGATGCCTCCAGAGTGTGCCGAAACTCCAGCAAATCGCGCTGTGCTTCGGGGTTGCTCTCCAGCAGCAATAGCAGGGGGTCGCTGAAGGTCGATCCGAGGGTTTCCACCACGTAATTGCCGCCGCCCTGGCGACTGACCAGCAAGCCCTTGGCCGCCAGTTTCTGAATCGCTTCGCGCAACGACGGACGCGATACACCGAACTGCTCGGCCAAGGTGCGCTCAGCCGGAAGCCGCTCGCCGGACTTCAGCGTGCCCTCAAGGATCATCCCCTCGAGGCGCTCGACAATATCGTCAGACAAACGGCGCTGACGAATCTGATCAAACCCCATAACTCATTTCTCCACGATCCCGACCGCTCGCCGGGCTCTCTATTCTGGCCTATCGGCGCCCCGCCGACACCTGTCAGAGCACATTTGCCCGACCGGATCAGATGCCTTCTGCACCGCTTATTCGACAAAAGTTTCAGGGCGACAAATTGACACACCGATATCAAGGCTTTTACCCTAGCCAACAGCGATTGTAAATTGGTATTACCAATTAACCAAAAACGCTGACAGTGCCTGACCAACAACAATTAGGGGCCACCCCATATGCAAACCTGGCAACAGCTCTATACCCCGCTCGGCAGTCTCGGTGTCTCCGCACTCGCGGCCGTCATCCCCATCGTTTTCTTCTTTCTGGCTCTGGCGGTGTTCCGCCTCAAGGGTCATGTGGCCGGCAGCATCACGCTCGCCCTGTCGATTGCCGTGGCGATTTTCGCCTTTCACATGCCGGTCGACATGGCTTTCGCCGCTGCCGGATACGGCTTTGCCTATGGTCTGTGGCCGATTGCCTGGATCATCGTCGCGGCGGTGTTCCTCTACAAACTGACGGTCAAGAGTGGTCAGTTCGAGGTCATTCGTAGTTCGGTACTGTCGATCACCGACGACCAGCGTTTGCAGGTGCTGCTGATCGGTTTCTGCTTCGGTGCGTTTCTGGAAGGTGCCGCCGGCTTCGGCGCGCCAGTGGCCATTACCGCCGCGCTGCTGGTCGGCCTCGGGTTCAATCCGCTGTACGCCGCCGGCCTGTGCCTGATTGCCAACACCGCGCCGGTGGCCTTCGGCGCCCTTGGGATTCCGATCATCGTGGCCGGCCAGGTCACTGGCATCGACGCGTTCAAGATCGGCGCCATGACCGGCCGCCAGCTACCACTGCTGTCGCTGTTCGTACCGTTCTGGCTGGTGTTCATGATGGACGGCCTGCGTGGTGTGCGTGAAACCTGGCCGGCAGCGCTGGTTGCAGGCCTGAGCTTCGCCGTGACCCAGTACTTCACTTCGAACTTCATCGGCCCGGAGCTGCCGGACATCACCTCGGCCCTGGCCAGCCTGATTTCCCTGACCCTGTTCCTCAAAGTCTGGCAGCCAAAACGCGCCGCCGGTCAGCATATCGCCGGCGCCGTGTCGGCCTCGGTGGTAACCGCCAGCGCTGGCGGTTTCGGCCAGAAACGCAGCACCGTGGCATCGCCTTACAGCCTCTGGGAAATTTTCATTGCCTGGTCGCCATTCCTGGTCCTCACCGTGCTGGTAACCATCTGGACCCTAAAGCCGTTCAAGGCCATGTTTGCCGCCGGCGGTTCGATGTACGCCTGGGTGTTCAACTTTGCCATCCCGCACCTGGATCAGCTGGTGATCAAGACCGCGCCGATCGTGGCCACACCGACTGCGATTCCGGCGGTGTTCAAACTCGACCCGATTTCCGCGACCGGTACCGCGATTTTCTTCTCGGCGCTGATCTCGATGCTGGTATTGAAGATCAACTTCAAAACTGGTCTGACCACTTTGAAAGAGACCTTCTACGAACTGCGCTGGCCGATTCTGTCGATCGGCATGGTGCTGGCCTTCGCCTTCGTCACCAACTACTCGGGGATGTCTTCGACCATGGCGCTGGTCCTGGCCGCGACCGGCGCAGCCTTCCCGTTCTTCTCGCCGTTCCTCGGCTGGCTGGGCGTGTTCCTCACCGGTTCCGATACTTCGTCCAACGCGCTGTTCAGTTCGCTGCAGGCGACCACCGCACACCAGATCGGCGTCAACGACACCTTGCTGGTAGCGGCCAATACTAGCGGCGGCGTGACCGGCAAGATGATCTCGCCACAATCGATCGCCGTGGCCTGCGCCGCGACCGGGCTGGTGGGCAAGGAATCGGATCTGTTCCGCTTCACCCTCAAGCACAGCCTATTCTTTGCCACGATTGTCGGCCTGATTACGCTGGCCCAGGCCTACTGGTTCACCGGCATGCTGGTGCACTGATCCTATAAACAAAACGGAAATAACCGACGCCGGTTCGTGATTCCGGCGTTAGCAACTCACCACCCGGTCTGTAAGGCTGCTGAAAGCAAGGCGCTTTATATTCAGCAGCCGCCACAGACGGATAACCGGGCCCACCCGGAGACACGCCTGATGAGCGAGCTTTTTTACAACGCTGTGCCCAACGCCACGCGCGTCGCACCGCCACTGCCTGAACCTCGGCAATACCCCAGCGAGAAACCGTCGCGGGTCTACCTGTTCGGCACGTGCGTGGTCGACCTGTTCTACCCCGAAGCAGGGATGGACGCGATCCATTTGCTGGAGCGCGAAGGCATCCGCGTCGAGTACCCGCAAGGGCAGAGCTGCTGCGGGCAACCGGCCTACACCTCGGGTTACACCGAGCAGGCGCGGACGGTCGCGCGCGCGCAACTGGCGTTGTTTGCCGGGGATTATCCGGTGGTGGTGCCGTCGGGTTCCTGCGCGGGCATGCTGCGCGAGCATTACGCGGACTTGTTCAAGGACGAGCCGCAAACGTTGAAACAGGTACAGGCCCTCGCGGCCCGCACCTATGAACTGGCCGAGTTCCTGCTGTTCGTCTGCAAGGTGCAGCTCAAGGACAGCGGCGAACCGGTCAAAGTGGCGCTGCACACTTCGTGTTCGGCACGTCGCGAAATGAATACCCACCTGCACGGCCGCGAGCTGTTGGCGCAGTTGAGCAACGTGGAACGGGTCAACCACGATCACGAAAGCGAATGCTGTGGCTTCGGTGGGACATTCAGCGTCCGTATGCCAGACATTTCCGGCGCAATGGTGGCTGACAAGACCAAAGCGTTGAAGGATTCCGGCGCACACAAAGTGTTGAGCGCCGACTGTGGCTGTTTGATGAACATCAACGGCGCATTGGAGAAACAAAAAGAAGCGCTGCGCGGGCAACATCTCGCCAGCTTTCTGTGGCAACGAACCGGAGGTGCGCAATGAGCACCTCGACGATTATTCCTACGGTTGCCGTAGAAGAAGACTTCCGCACCCGGGCGCACAACGCCTTGGGTGATCAGCAGTTACGGAACAACTTCCGTACTGCCATGGATTCACTGATGACCAAGCGGGCCGCGGCGTTCAGCGATGCCCATGAAAGAGAACACTTGCGTGCCCTGGGCAACTCGATCAGGGCGCGTGCGCTCTCCAAGTTGCCCGACCTGCTCGAGCAACTGGAACAGAACCTGACCCGCAACGGTGTGACAGTGCACTGGGCGGAAACGGTGGACGAGGCCAATGGCATCGTCCTTTCGATCATCCGCGCTCACGAGGCGCGGCAAGTGATCAAGGGCAAATCGATGGTCAGCGAAGAGATGGAGATGAACCATTTCCTCGAGGCTCAAGGTGTTGAATGCCTGGAGTCCGACATGGGGGAATACATCGTCCAGCTCGACCACGAGAAGCCTTCACACATCATTATGCCGGCGATCCACAAGAATGCCGGTCAGGTCGCGTCCTTGTTCCACGACAAACTTGGCGTGGAGTACACCAAGGACGTTGACCAACTCATTCAGATCGGTCGCAGAGTCCTGCGGCAGAAATTCTTCGAAGCGGACATCGGCGTTTCCGGCGTCAACTTCGCCGTAGCCGAAACCGGCACTCTGCTGCTGGTGGAAAACGAAGGCAACGGGCGCATGACCACCACCGTGCCGCCGGTGCACATCGCCGTCACCGGCATCGAAAAGGTCGTGGAAAACCTGCGCGACGTGGTGCCGCTGTTGTCGCTGCTGACCCGCTCGGCGCTGGGCATTCCGATCACCACTTACGTCAACATGATCTCCGGCCCGCGCAAGGAACATGAACTCGATGGCCCGCAGGAAGTGCATCTGGTGCTGCTCGACAACGGTCGCAGCCAGGCCTTTGCCGACAGCGAACTGCGCCAGACCCTGAACTGCATCCGCTGTGGCGCGTGCATGAACCATTGCCCGGTTTACACCCGCGTCGGTGGTCACACCTACGGCGAGGTTTATCCGGGACCGATCGGCAAAATCATCACCCCGCACATGGTCGGTCTGGCGAAAGTCCCGGACCACCCGAGCGCTTCGTCGTTGTGCGGTGCCTGCGGTGAAGTGTGCCCGGTGAAAATTCCGATCCCGGCAATTCTGCGCCGATTGCGCGAAGAAAACGTCAAAGCCCCGGACGCTCCACACCAAGTGATGCGCGGCCAGGGCAGCAAGTATTCGCGCAAGGAACGCTTCATCTGGAACGCCTGGGCGAAACTCAACAGCTCGCCGACGCTGTATCGGTTGTTCGGGTTCTTCGCCACGCGCCTGCGTGCCCTGACCCCGAGCAATGTCGGCCCGTGGACGCAAAACCACAGCGCACCCAAACCCGCCGCCCGCTCACTGCACGACATGGCCCGCGAGCATCTGGCCAAACAGGGAGACCGCTGATGAGCGCCAAGCAAAATATCCTCGCCAAGCTGCGGAAAAGTCTGACCGGCACCACACCGATTACCGACGACTTCGACGTCGATCTGGTGACCCAGCCTTATACCTACAGCGCCGAGCAACGCATCCCGCAGCTGCGCAAACTGATGGAAGCTGTACACACCGAAATCCATCTGACTACCGGCGCAGACTGGCCGGCGCTGCTCGCGCAATTACTGCGTGACCGTCAACTGCCAAGCCTGTTGATCGCACCGACGACGCCTCACGGGCAGCGCATCTCACAACACTGGGCGAACAATCCTGATCTGCCGACGCTGAAGTCCTACAACCGCCCGATGGAAGAGTGGAAAGCCGAGCTGTTCAACGACACCCCGGCCAGCCTGACCGGCACCCTCGGCGCCATCGCCGCCACCGGCAGCCTGATCCTCTGGCCAACCCGTGAAGAGCCGCGATTGATGAGCCTGGTGCCGCCGGTGCATTTCGCCCTGCTCAAGGCCAGCGAAATCCGCGACAACTTCTATCAGGTGCAACAGGAATTCGAGTGGGCCCAAGGCATGCCGACCAATGCGCTGCTGGTGTCCGGCCCGTCGAAAACTGCCGACATCGAACAAGTGTTGGCCTACGGCGCCCATGGCCCGAAAGACCTGGTGGTACTGATCCTGGAGGACCAATGACGCTTCCGGTGAATTTCCTGCGTGATGCGCAGCAACTGATTCCAGCGGAGCGCCGCTTCGACGATCCGCTGTCGACCTTGGCCTTCGGCACCGACGCCAGTTTTTATCGGCTGATTCCCAAACTGGTGATCCGCGTCGAGTCCGAAGATGAAGTGGTAGCGCTGCTGAAACTGGCCCAGCGCGATCAAGTCCCGGTGACCTTCCGCGCCGCCGGCACCAGTTTGTCCGGGCAGGCGATCAGCGATTCGGTGCTGATTGTGCTGGGGGATAACTGGAACGCTCGCGAAATTCGCGATCAGGGCCTGCAAATCCGCCTGCAGCCTGGCGTGATCGGCGCACAAGCGAACGCGTGGCTGGCACCGTTCGGGCGCAAGATCGGCCCGGATCCGGCATCGATCAACGCCTGCAAAATCGGCGGCATCGTCGCCAACAACGCCAGCGGCATGTGCTGCGGCACCGCGCAAAATACCTATCACACTCTCGCCGGAATTCGTCTGGTACTGGCCGACGGCAGCCGTCTCGACACCGAAGACGCTGCCAGTGTCGCCGCGTTTCGCGAAAGCCACGGCGAACTGCTGGAGCGCCTGGCGACGTTGGGCCGTGAGACCCGGGCCAATGCCGAACTGGCGGCGAGAATCCGCCACAAATACCGTCTGAAAAATACCACCGGCCTGTCGCTCAACGCCCTGGTGGATTTCGACGAGCCTGTGGATATCTTGAGCCACCTGCTGGTCGGCTCCGAAGGCACGCTCGGCTTCATCAGTGCGGTGACCTACGACACGGTGATCGACCACCCGCACAAGGCCTCGGCACTGATTGTGTTCCCGGATGTGGAAACCTGCTGCAACGCGGTCACCGTGCTGAAAAGCCAACCAGTGTCTGCCGTAGAGCTGCTTGATCGGCGCAGTCTGCGTTCGGTGCAGGACAAACCGGGCATGCCGGATTTCGTACAGCATCTGTCGAACAATGCCTGCGCGCTGCTGATCGAATCCCGCGCCGCTTCCTCCACGTTGCTGCAGGAACAACTGGCGCAGATCATGGCTTCGCTGACCCGTTTCCCAGTGGAAAAGCAGGTCGATTTCACCGAAGATCCGGCCGAGAACGCCAAGCTTTGGGCCATCCGCAAGGACACCTTTCCCGCCGTCGGTGCCGTGCGTAAAACCGGCACCACGGTGATCATCGAAGACGTGACCTTCCCGGTCGAGCAACTGGCGATCGGCGTCAACCGCCTGATCGAGCTGTTCGACAAACATGCCTACGACGAAGCGATCCTTTTCGGACACGCGCTGGAGGGCAATCTGCATTTCGTCTTCACCCAAGGCTTCAACAGCCCGGAAGAAGTCGCACGCTATCAAGCCTTCATGGACGACGTGGCGCAACTGGTGGCGGTGGAGTTCGGCGGTTCGCTGAAGGCTGAACACGGCACCGGGCGCAATATGGCGCCGTTCGTTGAGCTGGAATGGGGCAGCGATGCCTATCAGTTGATGTGGCAGCTCAAACGCCTGCTCGACCCCAACGGCATCCTCAACCCGGACGTGGTGCTCAGCGAAGATCCGCAGATCCACCTCAAGCACCTGAAACCGCTGCCGGCAGCTGACGAGATTGTCGATAAATGCATCGAATGCGGCTTCTGCGAACCAGTCTGCCCATCGAAGGGCCTGACCCTCAGCCCGCGCCAGCGCATCGTCATCTGGCGTGACATTCAGGCGAAAAAACGCGCCGGCGTTGACACCACCGAGCTGGAAAAGGCCTACGAGTACCAAGGCATCGAGACCTGCGCCGCGACCGGTTTGTGCGCTCAGCGTTGCCCTGTGGGCATCAATACCGGCGAACTGGTGAAAAAGCTTCGCGGCCGACACGCGACGCATCAGAAAACCGCTGACTGGATCGAAGGAAATTTCGCCAAGACCCTGCAAGGTGCACGTTTCACTTTGCACGTGGCAAATGGCGCACGGATGCTGCTGGGCGCACCGCGTCTGGCGAAGCTGTCGGCAACCCTGACGCGCTTGTCCAAGGGCCAGGTGCCGCTGTGGACCAACGCGATGCCGCAACCGGAAAAAGCCATTCGCTTCAGCCCGAGCGTCTCCGACGAACGCCCGCGCGTGGTGTATCTGGCGGCCTGCGTATCGCGGGTGATGGGCCCGGCGGCGGGTGACAAGGAGCAGATGTCGCTGTACGACAAAACCCGTGGCCTACTGGAAAAGGCCGGTTACCAAGTGGTGATCCCGGACAATCAGGACAACCTCTGCTGCGGTCAGCCGTTTGCCTCCAAAGGCTACGCCGAGCAAGCCGAACACAAACGCCAGGAACTGATTAGCGCCCTCCTCCATGCCAGTCGTGGCGGGCTCGATCCGATCTACTGCGACACCAGCCCGTGCACCTTGCGCTTGGTGCAGGACGTGGGAAATGTTCGCCTGGATCTGTACGACCCGGTGCGCTTCATTCGTACGCACCTTCTCGATCGACTGGAGTTCACCCCGCAAGAGGCACCGATTGCGGTTCATGTGACCTGCAGCACCCAGCATCTGGGCGAGAGCCAGGCGTTGATCGATCTGGCGCGCAAATGCAGCAAAAACGCGGTGATTCCGGAAGGCATTCATTGCTGCGGGTTTGCCGGTGACAAGGGCTTCACCACGCCGGAGCTGAACAGCCACTCGCTACGCACACTCAAGGACGCGGTGCAACATTGCAACGAGGGGATTTCCACCAGCCGCACCTGTGAGATCGGCCTGACGCAGCACGGCGGCATCGACTATCACGGACTGGTCTATCTGGTGGATCGGGTCACTCGAGCGAAGGCCTGCTAAAAGAAAGTTAGAACCCTTGAGCGAGGCGGTAGTCCACAGAACAAGCCCCGAACACGCGGGGCTTTTCCTCCTTTCGCTGGCCTGCTCTGACGGTCAGTGAGAGTCTGGATTCCTCAGTGCAAGGAGATACTCATGAAGCATTCTGTACTGTTTGGTCTGTTCGTTACTGCCTCGATGATGGCTTCTACTTCGTTCGCCGATGGCAAACCTGCCGACTTGTGCGAGGCGAATCTGCAAAAGATCGAAAGCGCCAAGACGCAATATCAGACGTCGCCGGATCTGAATTCGCGCGTCTCGGCAAGCGTCAGCAAAGCCCAGGCCCTCAAGGCTCAGGGCAGGATCGACGACTGCCTGGCGGAAACCCAGCAAACCCTTCTAGTAATCCAGAACTCGACGGGGGATACCAAGAAATAAACCTTGGGACGACGAGCCTTCAGGTGGCGTGATGCAGCGCGATTCGGGTTGATGGGCCACGATGTAAAAAAAACCGAATTCCTGCGTGCGGCCGCGGTCGATTGTACAGGCCCACTACCAAACACGGCCTGTTACGACCTCGGCATCGCCGCCAGACCGTCCGGCAGCACCGAGACCAACCGTTCAAGGAGATACCCATGAAGCATTCTGCAATTGCTGGATTGTTCATCGCTGGTGCCCTGCTGACGTCGCCGGTGTTTGCGGCAGACAAAGACCTTTGTGCCGGGAATCTTCAAACCATCAAAGACTTCGTTACCAGTCAGCCGTCAATTCCCGAAACGTCCATGAACAACGTCAAGGAAGCGCAGAAAAAAGCTGAAGACGCGCAGGCGGCCGGCAATGACAAGGATTGCGTTGAGGTCACCTCTTCCTTGATAACCAAAATGCAAATCCGCAATCCAACTCGCAATTGATATGCCACGAGGCCAACCTTCGGGTTGGCCTCGCCGGCCGTTTGGCGTACACTGCGCAGGCTTGTTGCCTCACCTGATGTACGAGGCAATGAGTTCGGGGCCGATTAGGATTCGACGCCGGTGACGAAACTTTAGGTGCATGCCGACTTGGTAACAGAAGTCGTAAATCCACTGTTGCAACTTCTTATAGTTGCCAATGACGACCAATACGGTGCTGCTCTCGCTGCTTAATTGCAGCTGACATGCACTCCTGGTGCCTTCGGGCCCAGCAATCATCAGGGGATGTCTGTAAACCCGAAATGATTGTCATATAGAACAGAATCGCCGTGCAGTACGTTGTGGACGAAGCGGCTAAAACTTACACAACTCGCCCAAAGCACCCTGCCCGTCGGGTCGCTGAGGGTTAACTTAATAGACACGGCTACGCATGTAGTACCGACAGCGGAGCACTGGCGGACGGGGGTTCAAATCCCCCCGGCTCCACCAACTCTCGACGACAAAGCCCGCCTTGTGCGGGCTTTGTCGCATTTGCACATCAGCCAAACCGGGCACACAAACCCACAGCCTGCAAGCGATCGAGCTCGATAACCCTGGCAATGCTCTGCCTACTCATAAAAAAGGACGACACGATGTCGTCCTTTTTCGTACCCGCATTCATCAAAATCAATGAACCGCGCTGAGCAGATCCGGGCGGCTGGATTTGAGCATAGCCTCATTGACCTTGCCTTGAATCGAGCAGGTAAACATCCCCTTGCTGCCAGTCGTCAGCTCTTGCGGAGCAGGCTCGATCAGAAACACGCGCTCGGCACTGTCGACAACCAGCTTACCCGCCGTTGCGGATGGGTCTTCCGGCTGCCAGTTGGATTTGCCGTGGGACCAGATTTCCGCGCGGGCGTAGAGTCCCTGCGACATGTCCATACGCGGCCCGCCCGCTTTTTCCAACTGGGTGTGGAGTTCATTCGGTGTCTGCTTGGCGTAGAACCCCCAACTGATGATGCGAGTGTCCATCAGGTCTGTATCTTCGGCGTAGAAGCCGGTCAACGACATGCCGTCAATTTCGACCGGCTTGGCGAACATCCACCGCTGCCCCATATCGCTCTTGGTGCCGCCGGACAATTTGATCTGGCCATTTTCGACAGTGCTCGGCACCAGATCCTTGAACAAGGGTGATTGCACGACTGCCAGGGAGTGATCGTCACAAGCGGCAAACGACGCCACCGGCGAAGGTGCAGCGGCAACGCTGAAAGAAGAAAAAAGGGCCGCAATGGGCAACAACAGGAAAATTGGTTTCATGGAATGACTCAAATGGAAGACTGAAAAAATCGACAGAGACGATATCACAATGACATCAATCGACAGACTTCAGAGTTTCAATCAATGCCCATGCCGATGATGCACATCCGGAAAATGCGCATGACTGTGCCGCATCGGCGTATGCACATGCGGATGGCTATGCGGCTCCACCCCATCCCACTCAAACCCATGCGTATGTTGATGATGCTCATCGTGTGTATGCCGATGATCATGCTCAAGCCGTTCGTGCTGATGCTCATGAACATGGTTTTCCATCAGATGAATCCATACCCCCACGGCCATTAACGCTGCTGCGAGCAGGAACATCAGCGATATCGATTCGCCCAGCAGCAGAATCGAGATGCCCGCGCCGAGAAACGGTGCGGTGGAAAAGTAGGCGCCGGTGCGTGCGCTGCCGAGGCCGCGCAGGGCGAGGACGAACATGACCAGGCTGACGCCGTAGCCGAGAAAGCCGACCAGCATGATCGGCAACAACGAGGTGGCGGCGGGTAGTTGGCTGCCGATGAACAGGGCCAGTGTGCAGTTGACCAGACCGGCCACGAGGCCTTTGCTGCCGGCGATGAACAGTGCGTCCGAGGCCGAGACTTTACGGGTCAGGTTGTTGTCGATGGCCCAGCAACAGCAGGCGAAAGCCACGGCCAGCGGCCCGGTCCAGTCTTGCGCCGAGACGGCCTCTTGCGGCCAGGACAGCACGACGCCACCGGCGACGATGGCGAGCATGCCGATTACGATTCGTCGGTCGGCGTTTTCCTTGAACACCACCCACGCCAGTAGCGCCGTGAGCACGGATTCGAGGTTGAGCATCAGTGACGCGCTCGCGCCGGACGTTCGGGTCAAACCGAACATCAGCGCCACTGGCGCCAACACGCCGCCGAAGCCAATGGCGCCGAGCAGCCATGGCCATTCACCAGTGCCGAGCCCGGAAGGTTTCCAGCCACGATCGCGGGCAAAACGCAGGACGGTCAAGCCCAGACCACTGCCGAGATAGAGCAACCCGGCGAGCAGAATCGGCGAAATCTGTACCCCCAGCAGTTTGGCAAGAGGCGTACTGGCGCCAAACAGCGCTGCCGCAATCAATGCGTAGAGAACGCTCATATTCATGCCGGGATCACTCGCTGGGGCCGATGGAATACCAGCCAGCATCATGGCAAAACTCAGGTGAGAATTATGTGAACAACTGATTCGTGTCAGGGAACACGGCCTCTGGGACGTGCTCAAATCCAGCAACATTTAATCCGCGCAATCTCTGGGCGGTCGCTCGATGCAGCTTCTATGCTGCGAACATCGAGATGCAATGGAGTTGAAGATGAAGAGCTGGATCGCCGTAGCGCTGGCCGCGCTGATTTCCTTGTCCGTCCATGCGGCCGACGCCCCCACTGTGCGCGTCGAACCGATAGCGTTCACAACCGCTGCCGACAGCGTCCAGCGCAAACAGTCGATCACGGGTGACCAGACGGCGGAGTACCGGTTCAACGCCAAGGCCGGCCAGATGCTGACCGTCGACTTCAAGCCCTCCAACACCTCCGCTTACTTCAACATCGCTGCCAAGGGGGCCGATTACGCGCTGTTCAATGGCTCGATCATGGGCAATCACTTCCTCGGCACATTGCCCAGCGATGGCGAGTACACGGTTCAGGTCTACCTAATGCGCAACGCCGCACGGCGTAATGAAGTGGCCAACTACGATTTGTCGCTGAGGCTGGTCAATGGCGATGCCATCAGCCGTCAGCCACCATTCGATCAGACGCTGGAATTGCAGGGCATTGCCTTTCATGTCAGCACTGAACAGGTCGATGGCAAACTCACTTTGCACATCGCTCCCAAGGGGCTGGAGATCGACAATACGGTCATCATTCAGGCCCTTAGCGGTGAGGTGGTGCGCGCCGAAGTCGCCGATCTCAATAACGACGGTTCCCCTGAACTCTATGTGTTCACCCGCTCGCCCGGACGCGGCATGCCGGGCGAACTGATCGCCTATTCGGCCAACAACAAGAAATCCCTGAGCGAAATCTACTTGCCTCCGGTCAGTGACAACCCGAAAACCGCCGAGGGTTATCAGGGCGAGGACTCGTTTGCCGTGGTGGAAAACAGGCTGGTGCAACGCTTCCCGGTGTATGACAGCGCCGACGCGGGTGCGGGGCGTACGGGGAAGATGCGTCAGGTTCAATACAAGTTGGTGGCGGGTGAAGCCGGGTGGATTTTGCGCGAGGACAAGGTCACGGAATTCTGAAATGACCGGGTTCGTTACGGCCGGCGGATAAACCCCTGAACCACTTCTACACTCACACCGCCCCCACTGCCACGACGAGCCCCCATGACCACCCTCCAAGACCGCATGAAGCAAGGCAAGGACGCCCGCAAGCAATGCTCGCGCAGCACCCACGCCACCACCGGAAAAATGAGCCGCGATCCGATTCCGCTGATCAAAGCGTCGAGTCAGGGCCGCGTCGCTTCGCTGGTGGAGTTGCGTTACGGACGAATGCTGGTGTCGCCCTTCACGTTCTTCCGTGGCAACGCGCTGCTGCAGGCCCATGATCTGTCGAGCACCGAGAACATGGGGCTGGTCGGGCCGATCTGCGGGGATGCGCATTTGATGAACTTCGGCGGGTTCGCCACGCCGGAGCGCAATTTGCTGTTCAGCGTGAATGATTTCGACGAGGCGCATCCTGGGCCCTGGGAATGGGACGTAAAGCGGCTGGCGGCAAGTTTTGTGGTGGCGGCGCGGGATTTGCGCCATGGCGAGTCGGTTGAGGAAGAGGTGTGTCGGCAGATGGTCGGTGCCTATCAGGCGACAATGCTGGAGTGTGCCGAACAGAGTGCGCTGGAAACCTGGTACGAATCGATCAAGTACGAAGACCTGCTCGATCAGGCACGCAAGAGTGCGTTGGAGCATGTGCAGCGTGCCGTCGATAAAGCCGAACGGCGCACCCATGCCGAGTTGCTGCCGAAAATCAGTGAGCGCGACGCCAACGGGCGACTGGTCATTCGTGACGACCTGCCGGAAATTTTCCACCTGCACAAGAACACTACGCTGCTCGACGCCGACGATGATTGGTTGCGGCTGGCAGACTGGCGACCGTTGTTCGATACGTTCATGCGTGACTATCGCACCACGCTGCAGGCTGACCGGCGAGAATTGCTCTCGCGGTTTCACGTACAGGATCTGGCGTTCAAAGTGGTGGGTGTCGGCAGTGTGGGCACCCGATGTCTGGTGGCGCTGCTGACCGACGATCAGGAATTTCCGTTGTTTCTGCAGTTCAAGGAGGCGCGGCGCTCGGTGCTCGCCGACTATGTGAAGGCCAAGTCCCGCACGCGTCATGAAGGCCAACGGGTGGTCGAAGGACAGCGCCTGATGCAGTCGGCCAGCGATCTGTTTCTCGGCTGGACCACCGGCCCCCACGGTCGGCATTTTTATGTGCGGCAATTGCGCGACATGAAGATCTCCGCCGAACTGGAAAACTTCGACGCCGAAACCTTCGCCGCCTATGCCCGGGTCTGCGGTCGCGCACTGGCGCGCGCCCACGCCAAAGCCTCGGGCAATGCGGCGGTCATCAGCGGCTATATCGGCAAGGGCGATGCCTTGGCGGACGCCCTGTTCAAATACGCCCGCAGTTACACCGCGCAGAACGAACGTGACTTCGAACGTTTTCAGCAGGCTTGCCGCAAGGGCCGGCTGCGGGCACGTTCGGAAGCCGATTTCGCCGCGGATCACTTGCCTTGACGCGCTGCAGAGCGCTCGCTATCGAGATGAATTTTTCTTCACTGCCCCCGTTCGATCAACACGGTACAGTCCGCTCGCTCATTCAAGAAACTACGGTTCGCCCGCGCTCTCCCGCGGGCTTTTTTTTGCCTGGCGTTTGCTGCGGAAACGATCCGCGCGGTTTGTTTTTTCCCGCCCCATGATCAATCCTGTCCCTCGACCCTGACCACCGGAGCGCACGATGCCGCTGCTGACCTTGCCCTGCCAACGCCTGACGCTCGCCATCCTCGCCCCGGAACAAGCCGAACTGGAAAGTGACTTCTACGCACGCAACCAGCGCCATCTCGCCCCGTGGTCGCCGATTCGCACCACCGAGTACTTTTCCACCGAGCAGATTCGCCGACGCCTTGAGGTTCAGGCCAGTGCCTACGAGGCCGGGCTGGCGATGCATTTCGCCCTGCTGACGCAGGACGGCCAGCAGATGATCGGCGCATGCAACTTCAGCGGGATCATTCGCGGTGCGTTTCAGGCCTGTTATCTGGGTTATCACATTGACCACGCGCATCAGGGTCAGGGCCTGATGCAGGAAGGCCTGGAGGCCGGCATCGGCTACATGTTCGACACGCAGAACCTGCACCGGATCATGGCCAACTACATACCCGGCAACGAGCGCAGTGCGCGCTTGCTGGAGCGTCTGGGTTTCGAGCGCGAGGGCTACGCCAAGGCCTACCTGAACATCGCCGGGCGCTGGCAGGACCATGTGCTGACGGCGCTGGTCAATCCGGTGTTCGAGGCACCGGAAAAGCGTTGGTCACGACAACTGGCGTGAGTTTCACAATTTGTTAAGCATTGGCGAAGTATGCTCAAGGCTCCTGCCCTTTCCGGTTGCCTGAAATCCATGCCGCGTGCCGCCACTTCGCTGTTTCTACTCGCCGCCCTGCTGTTTTTTTTCGCTTTGGGTAACCACCAGTTGCAAGGCTCCACCGAGGCCCGGGTCGCCGGGATCGCCATGGAGATGCACCTGGACGATGACTGGGTGACGCCGCGCCTGTTCGGCGAACCGTTTCTGGAAAAACCACCGCTGAGCCTGTGGCTGGACGCCGGCGCCATGCGCGTGTTTGGCGTTTCGCCGTGGGCGGTGCGGCTGGCGTCGGCGGTAGCCGGTTTGTTCAGCGTGATGCTGCTGTACGGCATGCTGCGCCGCTTCGGACGGCCGAAAGCGCTCGCCTGGACGGCGGGGATATTGCTGGCGACCATGGCCAGTTACTGGAGCAACGTGCGTGGGGTCGGCGAGGATGCGCTGCTGGCGCTCGGCGTGACCACCGCGTTGCTGGCGTTCTTTCAGGCGCAACGCGCACCGAACGCGGCTAACTCGCTGCTGTTTATCGTCGGCATCGCCATCGCCACGCTGAGCAAGGGCGTGCTGGGACTGGCGATGCCCGGCGTGGTGATTTTCGCCTACCTGCTGGCGGATAACCTGATCGACAGACGCCTGAAGCCCGGCGCGTGGCTGCGTCCCGGCCTGCTCACCGCGGTGGGCCTGATTCCGCTGCTGATCTGGCTCGTCGTGCTTTACCAGCGCGGTGGCTCACACGCCGTCGCTGAAGTGCTGCTGACCAATAGCGTCGGTCGCTTCAGCGGCTCGTTCGTCGAGGCCGGGCATTACGAGCCGTTCTATTACTATCTGGCCAAACTGCCGGAAGCGTTCCTGCCGTGGAACATTCTGGTGTATCTGGGCCTGTGGCATTTCCGCAAGGAGCTGAAGGCCAACCGTTACTTGCTGTTTTTCAGCCTGTGGATCGTCGCGCAGTTCATCATGCTGACCCTCGCTTCCAGCAAACGCACGGTGTACCTGATGTCGATGACCCCGGCGGCGGCGGTGATTGCCGCCGAGTATGCGCGCATACTCTTCGAGCGCTTGCAGGCCCGCGAAACCGCCGACCGTTTCATCGGAAAAGTCGCCCGTCATCGTCAGGCAATTGCCGCAGGACTGCTCACAGTGGTGATCGCCAGCTACCTCGGCGCCGCGCAGTGGGCACTGCCCAACGCCGACAAGGAGCTGTCGTTCCTGCCGTTGACCGAACACATTCAGAGCTTGCAGGCCAACGGTCAGCAGGTCGCGCTGTTCCAAGCCAACGAGCGGGTCGGCGGCGCCAGCGTGTTCTACACCCAACGTGTGCTCAAGGGACTGGACACCGACGCGCAACTGCATGACTTCCTCAGTGCCTCGCCCTCGAACGTCGCGGTGATCTCGGCGGACAGCGAACCCGTCGCACCACTCAAAGTGCTGAAGACCATGATGGTCGGGCGCCAGGCGTACTACTTCGTCGGCTACTGACGCCCTTCGCGCCAGCCAATAAAAAACCCGCCGTCACTGGCGGGTTTTGTTTGGGCCGACGCTTTGCCCTCCTCAGTTCATCGAGTGCTCACTGAATGCCAGTCGGAGGCTTCGATGAAGCCAAGCACGCGCGGGGCCGCTTTGTTCGCAGCGGAAACAAACAGCGAGGAGCCATAGCCCGGGTCCGAAACCGGCGAATTCAGATCCTTTTCCAGCTCCGCCACGCACTCGCTGTGGGTCACCAGAATCAGATTGCGTCCCGGGAGCTTGTGCGCCAGCGCTTCCTGCAGGATGTGGCCCTTGCAGCTGATCAGCCAGTCTTCGCCGGTGGCCGCGCGATTGAACATGTAACCGGCGGTCTGCACCGTGCGCAGCATCGGGCTGTTGTAGATATCGGCATTATTCAGGCCCAAATGCTCGAACTGTGCGCCGACACCGACCGCGACACTGCGCGAGCGGTCGGTGATGCCGTCGTCACCACTCAGGCACGGCGCCGGCGAGTGATCGCAGCGCTCGACGTGACGCACCAGCACAATCATCTCGCCCTTGGCCCACCCGGCCGCCAGCGCGCGGGCGCCGGACACATTGCCGTGGGCCAGGTCAGGCACCGCCGCCGGGGCGAGCAGCCACAGGGTCAGCGGAATCACCAATAACAAGGCGCCGAGCACGACCCAGGTATTGCGATAGCGGGCCAATCCGCTCAGGGAAATCGAGCGTTTGACGCCGAACAGACTCAGTCTCAATTCCACATCGGGCCGCCTCGTCGGCATCCATCACAGTCAATACGATGCGGCGAGGGTAGAGAAGCGGGCGTAAGTGGCGAGTGAAACGCATGTGAAAAAAGTCTTGAAACGCCCTTGTTACAAATTCCGTCGGACAAAATCCTTTCAGCTCTCGTGTTTGCGGCCGATACAGACCTGCTAACCCCCTTGCTGGCTCAAAAAAACAACAATCTTCCAGCCTGACCGACGATCAAGTAGCTCTACGTTCCTGGAGGAATTGTGATGAATAGCTGGTTCGGCAACATCAGCGTGAACATGAAATTGGGTCTGGGCTTCGGCCTGGTCCTGGCCCTGACCTGCGTACTGGCCCTGACTGGCTGGACCAGCCTCGGCGGTCTGATCGACCGCAGCAACTGGATGAGCGACATCACCCAGCTCAATGCCGGCCTGACCAAGCTGCGCGTGGTGCGCCTGCAATACATGCTGACCAACGGCGACGAAACCGCCGCGCAGAATGTGCAAACCACCCTCGAAAGCTTTGCCGCGCAACAACAGGCGCTGATCAACAAGTTCAAGAGCCCGGAAAACGTCAAACTGCTGAAAGAGCAGGCCGCGACCATCGCCGAATATCAGACTTCGCTGAACAAGATGCGCAACGCCTACCGCACCGGCAACAGCGCCCGCGACGTAATGGGCACCAACGCCGACACCGCTTACAACCTGATCGAAGCGATCAGCAAGCGCGTGCAGCAAATGGACATGAGCGAGCAGCGCTTCGAGCAGTTCCAGGCCATCACCCAGGCCAAGGAGGCGTTCATCCTCGCGCGCTATGAAGTGCGCGGTTACACCGCCACCACCAACGCCGAAACCGAGCAGAAAGCCGTCGGTCAACTGGACGCGGCGATTGCCAGCCTCAAGCAACTGAACGTGCATTTCGCCGCGACCCAGCAAGACGCTCTGCGTCAGCTGGAAACCGCCCTGACCAACTACCGCAGCGCGTTGCAGGCCTACAAGAACGCCAACAGCGAAGCGGTGCAGGCGCGTAAGGAGATGACCGATCAAGGTGCGGCCATCGTCACCACCAGCGAGCAGCTGTACCAGATCCAGCTCGACCGTCGCGACATCGAAAGCGCCCAGGCCCGTACGCTCCAGCTGATCAGCACCCTGCTGGCGCTGCTGGTCGGCGTGATTGCTGCGGTGATCATCACCCGTCAGATCACCCGTCCGCTGCAAGACACCCTGGCCGTGGTCGAGCGCATTGCCAGCGGCGACCTGACCCAGAACGTCACCGTCACCCGCCGCGACGAACTCGGCGTGCTGCAACAAGGCATCGCGCGTATGGGCGTAACCCTGCGCGACCTGATCAGCGGGATCCGCGACGGCGTCACCCAGATCGCCAGCGCCGCCGAAGAACTTTCGGCCGTGACCGAGCAGACCAGCGCCGGCGTGAACAGCCAGAAGGTCGAGACCGATCAGGTGGCCACCGCCATGCACGAGATGACCGCCACCGTGCAGGAAGTCGCGCGCAACGCCGAAGAAGCCTCGCAAGCCGCTGCCGCCGCTGACGGCGAAGCCCGTGAAGGCGACAAGGTGGTGAATGAAGCCATCGCCCAGATCGAGCGTCTGGCCAGCGAAGTGGTGCGTTCCACTGAAGCCATGAGCGTGCTGCAACAGGAAAGCGACAAGATCGGCAGCGTCATGGACGTGATCAAGGCCGTGGCCGAGCAGACCAACCTGCTCGCGCTCAACGCAGCGATTGAAGCCGCGCGTGCCGGTGAAGCAGGCCGTGGGTTTGCCGTGGTCGCCGACGAAGTCCGTGGCCTGGCGCAACGCACGCAGAAATCCACCGAAGAAATCGAAGGCCTGGTCGCCGGTCTGCAGAACGGCACCCAGCAAGTGGCTGCCGTGATGAACAACAGCCGCGCCCTGACCGACAGCAGCGTGGCCCTGACCCGCAAGGCTGGCGACTCCCTGGAAAACATCACCCGCACGGTGTCGAACATCCAGTCGATGAACCAGCAGATCGCCGCCGCGGCCGAACAGCAAAGCGCCGTGGCCGAAGAAATCAGCCGCAGCATCATCAACGTGCGCGACGTGTCGGAACAGACCGCCGCGGCCAGCGATGAAACCGCAGCGTCCAGCGTTGAACTGGCACGCCTGGGCGGTCAGTTGCAGCAAATGGTCAGCCACTTCCGCGTCTGATCTTCAGTCAGCGCCAAAGGGTAAATCCAATCGCGGGCAAGCCCGCTCCCACAGGAAACGAGTCGAACACGGAATATGTGAGCGACCGAAAAACCTGTGGGAGCGGGCTTGCCCGCGATTGCGTCAGTCCAGTCAGCCCATACTCACTGCTCCAACGCTCACACCTCCCACGGATTCATCACTTCCACTCCCGAGAACCGAAAGTCCTTCACGTTACGGGTGGCGATTGCCGCGCCATGAGCCCGGCAAATTGCGGCTATCTGCGCATCAGCCATCGACACCGCCCGCCCCTTTGCTTCGCAATCTGCGACGAGTGACGCGTACTCGACAGCGGCATGCGCATCGAACGGCAAAATGCGTCCGGCGAAATCCTCTTCGAACATTGCCATCGCATTGGCTTGAAGATTCTGTTTGCGCTTGCCTGAGGGAAGTCGGGCGATGCCGTGGAGTATCTCAGCCACCGTTATCGCACTGATGGCCAGATCCATGGCGGGCTGCGCATCAACCCAGGCCAGCACTCTGGCTTCAGGTTCGATACGCATGAACTCTGAAAGCACGTTGGTATCGAGCACTATCATTCAGAAAAATCCACCCCGGTGGCTTTCTCTGAGCGCTCTGGCAGATCAAGTTCTGCTCCGCCGAGAGCACTGAATCTGTTGCGTATCCGGCTTCCAAGTCCGCCGGCACGATCCACCGTTGCCAAGGCTCGACCGAGAATCAGGCGCGCCTCTTCTTCCATGGAGTGTCCGTTGTGTGCAGCGGTGATACGCAACTGTTCCTTGAGCTTCTCGTCAAGGTTCCGAATGGTGATGCTGGCCATGACGCCTCCTGCAATCAATGAAATCATTGATTGCAGGCTAGCACATCCGTTCTGGCTCACACCGGGCAATCTTCCGAACGGCCATTCTCATTGCAGCAAATGGTCAGCCATATCCGCGTCTGACCTTCAGTCAGCGCCAAAGCGTAAATCCAATCGCGGGCAAGCCCGCTCCCACAGGAAACGAGTCGAACACAAAATATGTGAACGATCGAAAAACCTGTGGGAGCGGGCTTGCCCGCGATGGCGTCCGCCCAGTCAACCCAATGTCAAAGACAACCCGCCTTGTGTAGGAGCTGCCGCAGGCTGCGATCTGTTGATCTTGGTTTTTTACAATCAAAGTCAAAAGATCGCAGCCTGCGGCAGCTCCTACAGGAATTGCGTTCGATCTGCAGTCCGGTACCCCTTAGCGCGTCCCGCGTTGGCGCAACGCCGACGGCATGAAATACGCGTCTTCCGGCACCGGTTGCGAGAAGTCGACGGTGGAGGCTTCTTCGTTGTCGAGGTTCTGCACGTAGTAACGCCGGGCCTGCAGGTCGTGGAACACGTCCAGTGCGCTCCAGGTGGTCGGCAGGTCGTAGAAATTTTTCAGGTAGGCCATCGACACCCGCCACAACTCCCCTCGCCCATCGTATTGATCGACCAGCGCCGCGCCCCAACTGTCCTCGTCGAGGAACAGCACGCGTTTAGAATAGACATGTCGGGCGCCCGGTTTCAGGTTGCCCTCGACCACCCACACACGGTGCAGCTCATAGCGGGTGAATTGCGGATTGAGGTGGCCCGGGGTCAGCAGTTGCGCGTACTTCACGTCGGGGCTGCCGACCTTGTAGTTGTTGTAGGGGATGTAGATCTCCTGCTTGCCCTTGAGTTTCCAGTCGTAACGGTCCGGCGCGCCGTTGAACAGGTCAGTGTCGTCGGCAGTGCGCAGGCCATCGGATGAGGCGATCGGCGTGTCATACGCCAGGTTCGGCGCGCGGCGCACCCGGCGTTGCCCGGCGTCGTAGACCCAGGCCTGACGCGGATCCTTGAGCTGATCGAGCATCTCGTGCACCAGCGCCGCGCCACCGGCCAACCGCGCCGGGCTTTTCACAAAAGCGAGGTAGTAGAACAGGATGTTTTTCAGGTCGGCGTACTGCCCGCCCGGACGATAAAAATTGAACAGCGCTTCTTGCTGTGAGGTGACCAGGGCAAAGCTGCCGTTGCGCTGCACCGGGGCTTCGGACGCACGACGCACCACGTAAATCCCGCGATAACGGGTGATGTGGTTCCACAGCACTTCGACGCCATCCTTGGGCACCGGGAACGGCACACCGCCGTAGGCATCGGCGAATCCGCTGCCGCCCTCCAGCAGCTTGGCTGAGGTCGCATTCTTCAACGTGTTGTCATACAGCCATTGCGGCGCCGAACCGGAACGGCGCGATGGATAGACCGGCATCTGGAACGTGTCGGGATAGCTGTTGAACAACGCAATCTGACCGGGACTGAGGTGGGCCTTGTACTGCTCCAGATTGGCCTTGGTGATGGTGAACAGTGGCTTGTCTGCAGCGTAGGGATCCGGGTGATGCTGGCCCGGTTTGTACCCGGCCGGCGCCTGGGTGATGCCGCCGGTCCAGGCCGGAATGCTGCCGGCAGCGTTGCCGGCACGCTCGGCGCCCATGGGCGTGAGGGTGGTTTTCAGTTGTTCGGCTTGTTGTGGGGTGATGGCGGCGAAGGTGCTGCCGACGCTCAGGCCCAGAACCAGCGCCAGCGTTGTCTTCGTCAATCTTGAAATATGAAACATGTTCTTCTCCAGAATGCGTGCCCTGTGGGAGCTGGCTTGCCAGCGATAGCGGTGGGTCAGCCACCATTGATGTCGAATGTGCTGCCGTCATCGCGGGCAAGCCCGCTCCCACAGGGGGATGAGTTGTCCCGGGATCTGCGTCTGAAACTCACAAGAAATACTTGAGGTTGAACCCGACGTTGTCGCGGTCGCGAATCCCGTTGTTCTGTCCGCCGCCCCAGAAGTTGGTGTATTGCACCTCGGCTTCGAGCTTGTTCTGGTAGTTGGCCTTGATCCCCAATGTGTAAGCCTTGCGCCCGTCGATGGTGTTGCCGGCCTGATAGCTGTTGCCCTTGAAGTCATCCTTGTAGACGACGTACGGCGAGACGTTGACCCCGGCGTACACATCGTTCCAGGTGCCGTTGAACATCACCGTGTAGCTGTAGGAGTTGCGATTGACCTGATCATCTCGATCACCGCCGGACACATAAGAGGTGTTGCCGGTACCGGCGTAATAGCGCGTGCTGCCGTCGTAGGCGGTGTATTGCAGGCTGCTGCCGCGCAAGTGTTCGGAGGCCAGTTCGAAGATGCCGAACATCGAGTCGAACGACAGCGTCGGGCCGAAGTTGTAGATGCTGCCCAGCGAGGTGTTGAACGCTTCCACGCGCTCGGCGTTGTTGATCTCGCTGTCGAGGGTGACCATCTGCCCGCCGACGTTGACCGGCTTGCCGGTCACCGCCACAGCGGCACCGTTGGCCAGGTCGCCGATCAAGTCGTTAGTCGCAGCAATGCCGATCGGCAGGTTCGGTCGATAGGCGATCTCGCCGAACACCGAAGCCTGGCCCAAAGTGGTGTTGAAGCTGAAACCGTACATGCGGATGTCTTCGGCATAACGCCGATGCGCCTGAATGTTGCCCATCACATCGGCCGTCGCCAGACCGTTGGCCAGCGCCCCGGCCTGACTGCCGGCGACGGTGGAGAGCATGTTGGTCAGGGCATTCATGTCGATGCCCTTGTAGCCATCCAAATCTGCGGCGATGGTCGGCTCCTTGGCGTGGTAGTTGACCAGGTACAGGCCGAACTCGGTGCTGTTAAGCGTCTCGGCGATGTAGCGGAAGGCGACGCCGAACTGGCCGTCGTTGCGTGCGTTGTAGTCCTTGCCGATCGACGCCACTTTCAGCGTATTGCCGTAGGCCGGTGTCACGCCGTTGGCGTACAGGCCGGTGCTTTTCAGCGCCGGGCCGAGCAACGGGTTGTTGCCCAATGCGCTGTACAGCCCGATAACGTTGCCGAACCCCGGCACCGGGGTATCAAGCGCGGTGCCGCTGAAGTTGTTGTAACCGGTGTTGCCGCCATCGGCGAACAGGTCGGTCTGTGAGTAGAACGTGCCCACCGGGTCGATGCGGGTTTCCTTCCAGTTGGTCTGGTAGAAGCTCTCCAGGGTCAACGAATCGGTCAGGCCGATGTTGAAGCTCACGGCCTCCACCGGCATCAGCACCTCCTTGACCTCGGCGCCGGGCAAGCGGTACTTGGCGGCGTCCACCGGGTTGGTGGTGTTGACGCCGCCGCGATAGAAAATCCCCTCGCCCCAGTTGAACACCTGACGCCCGACCCGCGCGGTCACCGGCATCTGCGCCACGTCCCAGTTGCCGTAGACATAGGCGTCAAGCATCTCGATCCGGCTGCCGGCGATGTCGCGGGTCTGGCTGGTGAAACGGTCGTCCTGCGGATAGCTCTGACTCGGTTGCGCCGGATTGTTGTTGCGGTAGTAATCGTTGCGTTTGTCCATCAACTGGGTGTCGTAGAACGCCGTGCCGCGCAGGAACATCCCGTAGTTGTGGTAGTTGGCCTCCAGCTCCGAAGTGATCTTGTACACCTCGGAAACCAGCCCGGTATCGAAGTTGCGATTGCCGTCGTTGGTGTTGACGTCGTCGTTGTTCTTGTCGCGGCCCTGCACCCGCCACAAACGGCCATAGGACAGGGTCGTGTCGATCGATCCGGTGACTTGATTGTCCAGCACGCTGAACTCGGCCGCCTGCAGCGCATCCACCGCACAGAGTTGCAGCAGCCCCGCCAGGCCGACACCGGGAAGTGCCACGCCGGTGAAGCGCAATCGAGTGTTGATCATGGGTTCCTCCTTGTTCTTATTGTTTTTTGCGTGGCCGCGATGGCTACGGTGCCAGCCCCGCACGGACATAAATCCGGCTGTGCGCGCCGAAATGGCCGAGCAGTTTGAACAGCTGCTGATTGAGTGCCGGATGCTCGAACGTCTGGCGCTGCAGTTGATTGCCACTGCTGAAATCACTGGTCACCGGGGCCGTCTCCAGCCATTGACCGATGGCTTCATCGAACGCCGCCGAGTCCTCGACCGACTCGGCGCTGACCACGTCGCGCAGGTAGTCCACCGAGTACGGCGGATACTGTTGGTCTTGAGCCACATCGGCGTAGGCCGCGAGCATCGGATGCGCCTGACCGGCGCGCAGCACGCGGCGCAACCAGGTCGATTGATACTTCTCGACTTCCATATGGCGGGTGGCGACCCGTTCGATCGAGGCTTTTTTATCGTCGGCGAAACCGGCCAGCGCCTTGCCTTCCAGCAACAACAGACTCGGCAGTTCGACCCCGGGCAACGGCTTGGCGTGATACGGCTGGGTCAGGTCCTGCACGTGGTGCACGCCCCAACCGAGAAACCGATAGCCCCAGTAAGCATGGCCAGTGGCGAACGCCAGACGCGCCAGGCCCAGGTACTGATAGGCGCGCCAGTCCGGCCAACTGCGCTGAAGAAATCCGGCAGCGGCATACACCACCGCGCTTTCATGGAAGAAACCCATGTGGAACGGCGCCTGCGAGCTGTACTGGAAACGATCATCACCAAACGGCTGCGGGCCGAAGCCGTACCGCGCGCCGACCTCGCCGGGGTTGTCGCTGAACAGGTTGATGTCGTGACCGTAATCCGGCTCGTCGGCGGCGCTTGCCAGCACGGCCAGCGGCGCGACGTTCTCGCCATCCGCCACGCGAATGAAGCGCTGGCGATTCCACGGTGACAGCGTCTGCTCGACCATCACCTGATCGGCCGACAGGTGTTCACGCTCGGGCAGGTCTTGACCCGGCAACGGCTGAATGACCATCGCCAGATGAATGCGCGGATTGAGCCGCAGCGCGGTGAGAAAATCGTGGCGCAGATGGTCGCTCGGTACGGCGGGCAGCTTTAGATTGTCGGGGCGCGGCGGGTACTGGGTGAAGTGTTCACGGGCGAAGCTTTCCTGTTGCTCCAGCAGCGCGACCACGGCTGGATACTGCTCGGCGAGAAAACGCTCCAGCGGCTCGACCTCGACCGCTGGCGCATCGCGCAGCGTCGACAGTGCCTGCAACGCCAGATAGCTGCCGACCGTGTGGTTCGACCAGCCCCACGCCGTCGGGGCCGTGGCACAAAGCAGCAACAGGAGAAAGGTCAGCTTCATTGCTTTTAATTCTTGTTGGAGGTGCTGTGGGGGTTGAGCCTAACAACCGCCCCCGGCGCTGACACTGTCCGATCTCACCAGAAAAAGTCTCCGATAGCGCCATTTCAGGCTCACCGTCCATCCGTGTAGGAGCTGCCGAAGGCTGCGATCTTTTGACTTTGATTCTTTAAAAACAAGATCAAAAGATCGCAGCCTTCGGCAGCTCCTACAGGGGATTTCCAGTGTCTGGTTACGCGGGGTAACCGGTGATTTTACGGATGCTCTGATACAGCGGTTTGAGCTGGCGATACATGCGCAGGTACACCTCTTTGTACAACCGTTCGTAAACCTGCTGCGCCTCGGGCTGCGGGGTGAATACCGTCCCGACGCGGGTCATTGCCGCTATCGCCGCCGGGTAATCCGCATACAAGCCCAACCCCACCGCACAACAGATCGCCGCGCCCAGCCCCGACGCTTCATACACATGCGGACGCTCCGCCGGCAGACCAAAAATATTCGCCGTCAGCTGCATCGCCGCATCACTCTGTGAACCGCCACCGGCCACCCGCAGACGCTTGATAGACACCTTCGAACGCCTCTCGATGTTCTCCAGGCCCTGGCGCAACGCATACGCCAGCCCTTCCAGAATCGCCCGGTAAATGTGCGCGCGGGTGTGCACGTCGCCGAAGCCGATCATCGCGCCCTTGGCCTCGACGCCCGGCTCACGAATCCCCGGCGACCAGTACGGTTGCAGCATCAGCCCCATCGATCCCGGCGGCACCGCGTTGACCAGCGCATCAAACAGTTGCTCGGGTTCGATGCCCTGTTCTTGCGCCTGCTGCATTTCGCGCAGACCGAACTCGTTCTTGAACCAGCTGACCATCCAGTAACCGCGATAAATCATCACCTCGCAGTTGTACTGATCGGGCACCGCCGAGGGGTACGGCGGAATCAGCGGGACGATTTCCAGATAGCGTGAGCGGGTGCTGGTGATGGTCGCGGTGGTGCCGTAGGACAGGCACACGGTGCTCGCATCGACCACGCCTGAACCGACCACTTCGCAGGCCTTGTCAGCGCCGGCAGCAATCAGCGGCAAACCTTCGGGAATGCCGGTATGGCGAGCGGCTTCGGCGGTGATATAGCCGAGGGTTTCGCCAGGTTTGTGCAAGGTCGGCAATTGCTCCGGGCGCACCGCCAGCGCCTGCCATTTCCAGTCGCTGGGTGCGGCCCATTTCAGGCGTTTGAAGTCGAACGGCAGGTAACCGACGCAGCAACCCACCGAGTCGACAAAGCGCCCACACAGGCGATGGGTGAGAAAGCCCGAGAGCAGCAAAAACTTGTCGGTCGCCGCCCAGATTTCCGGTTGATGCCGGGCGATCCAATTGGCCTCGGCCTGCGCGCGAAAGTAATCCACGGTGGCCTGTGCGCCGACCAGTTTGAACAGCCAGCCCCACGGCCCCTTGATCCCGCCCTCGACTTCGCTCTGGCGCTGATCGAGCCACAGAATCGCCGGGCGCAGCGGTTTGCCTTCGGCATCGACATTGATCACTGTGCCGCGCTGAGTGGTCAGCGACACCCCGGCAATCTGCGAGCGATCAATCCCGGTTTGCGCCCACAGTTGCTGGCAAGCCTCGCCGAGTTTCGCCCAGTAATATTGCGGGTCCTGCTCGGCCCAGCCCGGTTGCGTCGAGTAGTACGCCTGCAATTCGACCTTGCCTTTACCGAGCAGATTGCCCTGCAAATCGAAGAGCAATGCGCGCACGCTCTGGGTGCCGTTGTCGATCGCCAGCAGGTAGCGCTTGTTCGAGTGGTTATGCATGGCGCTCTCTTCAAGGGGCCTCAAGGCGTGGCATCCGGCAGGCCGTGGTGACGTTGCCACAACGCCCGGTAACGCTGCAGTTCTTGCTGCCAGCGTGCATCGTCCCAGCCCAGTCTTGGCTGGCAGAGTTGGCGGATGGCAGCGAAATGTTCTTCGCCACCGCGCGCCAGAAACAAGCCCAGCCGGGTGCGGCGCAACAACAGATCATCGAGGTGCAGCACCATTTCCGCCTCACAGGCGAAGGCCAACTCGGCCCACAAGGTGTCGGTATTACCGACCGTTTCATGACCCAACTCGGCGATCAGTTGCGCCAGTCGTGGCAGATCACGGCCGTGCCTGCCGGCCAGGCGTCGCCACTGCTGCGGGCTGAGTCCGGGAATGGTCAGTGGCGGTAAGGCTGCGAAAACCGGCGCGCCGTCATCTTCGAAAGCGCGGCCAAGCATGTCGGCACAGGCCTTGAGCACTTCGATGGCTTGCGGACGAAACGTTGTCAGTTTGCCGCCGGCTAACGTGACGCAACCCGGCTCCTGCCACAACACATGTTCACGGGTTTCATTCGACGGCTTGCCTTGCTGTTGACCCGCCGCGCTGCCCACCACCGGACGCACGCCGGACCAGGTCGACAACACATCGCTCGCCGTCACTTCGGCACCTGGAAATTGTTGCGTGCAAGCCGCCAGCAGGTAGTCGAGTTCTTCAGCGCTGATGCTCGCGCTCTGATCCAGACTTTCGCGATGATCGAGGTCGGTGGTGCCAACCACCGTCGCCCCTTCCCAAGGAAAAACGAACACCGGCCGACAGTCACGCGCATGCAAAAAAGTGAAGGCCTGCGCCACCGGCAAACGCCAGCCCGGCAGCAGCAGATGACTGCCGCGCAATGGCCGCAGTTGTCGCGGAGACTCGGGCAAACGCAGGCGCTCCGCCCACGCCCCGGTCGCCACCGCCAGCACGCGGCAACGCAATTGCCGCGACCCGCCCGCTTCACAGTCCTCGATCTGCACCCCACACACCCGGCCGTCCTCGCGCAGCAAATGTTCGACGCGCACCCCGTTGAGCACCACTGCGCCATCGGCCCGCGCTTCACTCAACACGCGCATCACCAGCCGTGCGTCATCGGTCAGCGCATCGACAAAACAGGTGCCACCGAGCAGCCGGGTTTCCTTCACCCCCGGCGCGAGAAACCGCAGTTGCTGCGCGTCGTAAAAACGATGGCTGCGTCGCCCGGCCAACGCGTCGTACACCGACAACAAACCACCGAGCACACGCGGCCCGGGAAAGCCGCCGCGATAGTGCGGCATCAGGAAACTCATCGGCTCCACCAGCCCCGGCGCTTCGTCGAGCAGGCGCTGGCGCTCGCGCACCGAATCGCGGGTCAGGCGCCACTGGCCCTTGGCGATATAACGCAAACCGCCGTGAACCATTTTCGACGACCGGCTGGAGGTGCCCCAGGCGAAATCCCGCTGTTCCAGCAGCAGACAACGCCAACCGCGCCGCGCCGCTTCGCGCAGAATACCGGCACCGCTGATGCCGCCGCCGATGACGATCAGGTCCCAGCTTGCGTCGGCCAATGTCGGCAAGGTTTGCTGGCGCCACGCGGCGTTCCAGTCCGGGTGCATGATCGTCACTCCTGCATCAGCGTGCCGGGGTTGAGGCGCCCGGCCGGATCGAAGTGCCTGCTCAGCGCCTGCAAAGTGTCCATCGCCAGCGCGCCTTTTTCGCGCGGCAGATACGGCGCGTGATCCTTGCCGACCCCATGCTGGTGGCTGATGGTGCCGTGGTTGTCGACGATGGTCTGGCTGGCCGCGTGCTTGAGTGCCTGCCAGCGCGCCAGCGTTGCCGGATAATCCGCCGCCGGGCGAAACACGTAAGTGGTGTAGATGCTCGAACCTTCGCCGTAGACATGGGAGAGATGGGTGAACACATGCACCCGTTCGCCCTCTGCCGCCAAGGCGTCGCGCAGGCTGTTTTCGATCAGGTTGAGCAGATTGTCGACGTTGCTCCAGTCGGTGGCGGTTTCCAGGGTGTCGACCACGTAACCGGCGTTCCACAGGTTCTCGCGCAGGTAAGGGAAACGGAAGCGGTTCTGCGCCCACTTTTTGCCAAGCAACGTACCGGTGAAGACGCCGCCGAAGGCTTTCAGATGCTGGCGCGCCTGGCTCAGCGACAGCGCGTTTTGCCGACGATTGCCGGTCACGCCGAAGGTCAGCAGGCACTTGCCTTCACCGGCGCCGCGCAGGTTCAGATACTTTTCCAGCCAGGCGATCTGCTGCGGATGCCCGGCCAGCGCCAGTTGGGTTTCGGTCTCCACCGCGTTCGACAGGCGCAGCATCGACAACGGCACTCGCGCCTGGGCCAATTGGCGGATTGCCTGCAGTGCCTTGCTCCAACTGGGCAAGAACACCCCGTAAAAACGCTCATCGGCCGGCAGCGGACTGACCCGCACTTTGACCTCGGAAATGATCCCGAAACGGCCCTCGCAACCGAGCACCACTTCGCGCAGATCAGGCCCCGCCGCCGAAGCTGGGAACGTCGGAATTTCCAAGGGCCCGGCGAAAGTTTCCAGGGTGCCGCCAGCGAACAATTGCTCGATACGCCCGTAGCGCAACGACTGCTGACCACTGGAGCGACTGGCGACCCAACCGCCCAGCGTCGACAACTCCCACGACTGCGGGAAATGCCCCAGCGTATAACCACGAGCGCGCAGCTGACTTTCCACCTGCGGACCACTGGCACCGGGGCCAAACGTCGCCAGTTGGCTCTGCTCGTCGAGGTCGATCAGGCGATTCATCCGCGCCAGCGACACCGTCACCACCGGCCGCGTCGAATCCGGCGGGTTGATGTGCCCGGCCACCGACGTGCCGCCGCCGTAGGGAATCAGGCACAGGTCCTGTTGATGCGCGAGCGCCAGCAATTGGCGGATCTGCCCGGCGGTCTCCGGAAACGCCACCGCGTCCGGATAGTTGCCCAGCGCGCCTTCGCGCAGCGCCAGCCAGTCCGGCAGGCTCTGGCCCCGGGCATGCAGCAGACGGTCATGGGCATCAACGCTGTACAAGGCGTGCGCCGCCAGCCGCGAGACCGGCACCCGCGCCAATGCTGCCTCCAGCGTGGCATCGGGCAGCGCGCGCCCGGCCCCCAACCGTTCATGGAGAAAACTCGCGCCCTGGGCCGGCAGTTCGACCACCGTGGTTGCATCTCCCCAGCCGTTCCAGCGTCGCATGCGTGTGTCCTTCTTATGCAGTCTGATCAGTGATATTGCAGGCCTCCATACTAGTCAGCGGCCAAAAAGTCTCACGGTCGCATCCGGCCAGTTCGAGTAGCCAATTGAGTCAAACGTCGCGCAAGTGTCAGCCATTTACTTTAGTCGGGGTTTCAAATTACCTTTCAGGCATTCATTCGCTCATGCAGGCCTTGATCAAGGGATTCGGATCATGCAATCGCTCGGCTTCACCTCGGTTCCGCCGCTGCTCAAATACGTGCGCCATGCCGAGCAACTGGGCATGGCCATCGAGCCGGCGTTGGCCGCTGCCGGTTTGCAGGCGCAGCAACTGAGCGACAACAGCCTGCGCCTGCCGGGCGAAACCCATGAGCGCCTGCTCGATTATTTCTGCGAGCACTCGGGCGATCCGCTGTTTGGTCTCAACGCCGCGAACTTCGTCCTGCCCAATTCCTGGAGCGTGCTCGGTTACATCACCATGAACTGCGCGACCCTGGGCGATGCGATGAGCCGGATCATGCCGTTCGAAAAACTGGTGGGCGACATGGGCGTCAGCCGCGCCGAAGTGCAGGACGGTCACGTGCACCTGATCTGGACGTGCCGCTACGAGCGCCCGCGCATCCGTCGGCATCTGGTGGAAAACGTCCTTGGCTCGTGGCTGCAATACGCGCGCTGGATCGCCGACACACAGATGTCGCCCGCCGCCGTGTGGCTGGAACATCCGTGCCCGCCAGACGCCAGCCAGGCGCAGTACGAAGCGTTTTTCGATTGCCCGGTGCTGTTCGAGCAAGCGTATTCGGCGCTGATCGTGCCGTTGGCGTATCTGCAATTACCGCTGCGCCAGGCCGATGCGCAATTGCTGCGTACGCTGGAAGAACACGCGATGGGCTTGATGGCGACGCTGGAGGATGCATCGCTGGAGCAGCGGGTCAAAAGCATCCTGCGCCAGCTGCTCAAGGAAGGCTTGCCGCGCAAGGAACAGGTGGCCGAGCAGCTCGCGGTGTCGGTGCGCACGTTACAGCGGCAGTTGCATCAGGCGGGGACGTCGTATCAGCAGATTCTGGATGACTTGCGTCAGGAACTGGCCGAGCATTATTTGCTCAACAGCACGTTGCCGATTCAGGACATTGCGCAGTATCTGGGGTTTACCGAGCCGCGGTCGTTTCACCGAACCTTCAAGAGCCGGCGCGGGATGCCGCCGGGGGAGTTTCGGCAGATGCATCGGGGGTGATTGTTCTGGCCTCATCGCTGGCAAGCCAGCTCCCACAGGTTTCTTGGTGAAGCACAAATTTTGTGTACGACGCGATCACTGTGGGAGCTGGCTTGCCAGCGATGGCGTCAGTGGCCACCTGAATGGTTTGGCAGCGCTTTTTTTGTATGGCTCGACTCAGACACTGATCGCGTTGGTGAACACCAACCGATTACCAAACGGATCGACAATGGTCATGTCCTGACTGCCCCACGGCATCGCCTGAATCTGTGGGTGCGAGAACTTGTAATCCTTGGCCTGCAACTGCTGCTGAAACGCCTCCAGCTCGTCGGTCTCGATGCGCAACGCCGAACCCGGCGTCGCGTCGCCATGATGCTCGGACAGGTGCAGCACGCATTCGCCACGGGACACCTGCAGATACAAAGGGAAGTTCGCTTCGAAACGGTGCTGCCAGTCGATCGTGAAGCCGAGGAAGTCGACGTAAAACTCCAACGCCTTGGCTTCATCGAAGATCCGCAGGATCGGGGTGGTTTTGCCGAAGCTCATGGGGTGCTCCCTGACTGGTTGGCCCAAGCGTTTAGCGGGGCTGGATGTCAGCAATTCGGCTTGGCTTCGACATTCTTTAATCTCAGAGTGCCACTATGAGACACAGTTCAAAAGATCGCAGCCTTCGGCAGCGCCTACAGGGGCTCGGCAATCAATGAAACCCTTCGTGCAAATCCCCCTGCCGCGCCAGAAACCGCCCTTCCCGGCGACCATTCGCCTGCCCGTCGCGATAGCTCAACACGCCATTGACCCACACCCCCTCAATCCCCTGCGCCGCCCGTTGCGGATCAGTGAAATCCGCCACATCGCGCACCGTCGCAGGATCGAACAACACCAGATCCGCCCAATAGCCTTCACGAATCTCGCCGCGCCCTTTCAAGCCAAACCGCGCCGCCGACAGACCGGTCATCTTGTGCACGGCGGTATGCAGCGGAAACAGCCCGACATCACGACTGAAATGGCCGAGTACTCGTGGGAAAGCGCCCCACAGGCGTGGGTGCGGGAATGGGTCTTCCGGCAGTCCGTCAGAGCCGACCATCGACAGTGGATGCGCGAGGATTTTTCGTACATCCGCCTCGTCCATGCCGTAGTACACCGCGCCCGCCGGTTGCAGGCGTTTGGCGGCGTCGAGCAGTGGCACGTTCCATTCGGCGGCGATGTCGATCAGGTCGCGACCGCTGACTTCGGGGTGCGGCGTCGACCAGGTGATGGTGATGCGATGGGCATCGGTGACTTGCTTCAGATCCAGCGTCGAAGAGCTCGCCGCGTAGGGATAGCAATCGCAGCCCACATGCTGGGTTTTCGCCGCTGCCTCCAGCGATGCGAGCAACTGCGGACTGCGCCCCCAGTTGCCGACACCGGCGCATTTGAGGTGGGAAATGATCACCGGGGACTGCGAGTGACGGCCGATGCTGAACGCTTCGTCCATCGCCTCCAGCACCGGCTCGAATTCACTGCGCAGATGGGTGGTGTACACCGCGCCGAACGCGGTCAGCTCTTCGGTCAGTTGCTTCACTTCATCGGTGGAAGCGTTGAAGGCGCTGGCGTAGGCCAGACCTGTGGATAAACCGAGTGCGCCGGCCTCAAGGCTTTCACGCAATTGCTCGCGCATGGCGGCGATTTCGTCTGGCGTGGCGGTGCGCAACAAATCGTCGAGGTGATTGCTGCGCAGCGCGGTATGACCGACCAGTGCGGCGACGTTCAGCGTGGTGTTCGCCGCTTCGACGGCGGCGCGGTAATCGCTGAAACGTGGATAGACGAATGCGGCGGCTGTGCCGAGGAGGTTCATCGGGTCCGGCGGATTGCCTTGCAAACTGACCGGCGACGCACTGATCCCACAGTTGCCGACAATCACCGTGGTCACGCCCTGGCTGAGCTTTGGCAGCATCTCGGGCTGACGGATGACCACCGTGTCGTCGTGGGTGTGCACGTCGATGAAACCCGGGGCGAGCACGCGGCCGGCGGCGTCGATGTCTTCCGTGGCGCGGGCATCGTGCAAGTCACCGATGCGCTCGATACGCCCGTTGAGAATCGCCACATCGGCGCGGTAGCCGGGCGTGTTGCTGCCATCGATGACGGTGGCGTTGCGGATCAGCGTGTCGTACTGCATGTCAGTCTCCCAGCGGCAGGTGATCGTCGCCGCCACGGTATTCGTCGAGGGCGAGTTTGATCCGCCGCAGACGCTCTTGATTGTCTTCAGGATTGGCCAGCGCCAGCTCGGTCGCAAGCACATCGATGGCCAGCAACATGCCGTAGCGCGCTGCCGTCGGTTTGTAGATGAACGAAGTTTCCGCGCCTTGCAGCGGCAGAACGATGTCGGCCAGTTCGGCCAGCGGCGAATCGGCGCGGGTGATGGCCAGAATGCGTGCGCCGTAGTTGCGCGCCAGTTCGACGGTTTCCAACAGCTCCGGAGTGATACCGGTCAGCGAGCAGACGATCAGCACGTGCTCGGCGTTCAGGCTGGCGGCGGTGACGCGCATCATCACCGCGTCGTGGCACACTGCAATCGGGTAGCCGAGGCGCACCAGGCGTACCTGCAATTCATCGCTGCACAGGGTCGAGCAACCGCCCATGCCGAACGCATGAATCATCCGCGCCTGGCCGAGCATTTTCACCGCGTCGGCGAAGCGTGATTCGTCGAATCCGGCCAGATGCTGGCGCAGCGTGGTTTCGATATCGCCGACAATCTGCCCGTAGAACGCCGACTGTTCAGGGGTACCCGCCGGGTCGAGAAAACGGCTGCCAACGCCGCTGGCCTGGGCCAGTTGCAGGCGCAGATCGCGCAGGTCGCGGCAGCCCACCGTGCGGGCAAAACGTGACAACGTGGCGGTACTGACTTCGGCCCGTTGTGCGAGATCTTCGAGGCTGGCGCTCGCGGCAAAACCGACGTCGTCGAGCATCAGCCGGGCGATGCGGCCTTCGCCGGCGCTGAAGGAATCCTGACGAGCGCGGATCTGATAAAGGATGTCCATGGCGGCGGGCTCCGGTTACAGCAGGTAAGAAAGGCCGACGGTCAAAGCGAAAGCGACCAGCGAGATCAGGGTCTCAAGCACGGTCCAGGTCTTGAACGTCTGCGCGACCGTCATGTTGAAGTATTCCTTGATCAACCAGAAGCCGCCGTCGTTGACGTGGGAAAAGATCACCGAGCCGGCGCCGGTCGCCAGCACCAGCAATTCCGGGTGTGGATAACCCAGACCAATGGCCACCGGCGCGACCACGCCGGATGCGGTGGTCATCGCCACGGTGGCCGAGCCGGTGGCCACCCGCATCAACGCGGCAAACAGCCAGCCCATGATCAGCGGCGACAGGTGAAATTCGTGGGCCAGCCCGACAATCTGATCGGTGACCCCGGCGTCCACCAGAATCCGGTTCAGACCACCGCCGGCGCCGACCAGCAAAGTGATACTGGCGGTCGGTGCCAGGCACTCGTTGGTGAATTTGAGGATCGATTCACGGTTGAAACCCTGAGCGATGCCCAACGTCCAGAAACTCAGCAAGGTCGCCAGCAACAGTGCGATCACTGAGTTGCCGATGAATAACAGGAACTGGTTGAAACCGCTGCCCGGCGTGGAGATCAGGTTGGCCCAGCCACCGATCAGCATCAGCACCACCGGCAATAGAATGGTCGCCATGGTGATGCCGAACCCCGGCAGTTTGTCGCGCGGCTCGCGGTCGAGAAATTGTTTTTCCAGCGGGTTATCCGCCGGCAGTTGAATGCGCGGCACGATGAATTTGGCGTACAGCGGGCCGGCGATGATTGCGGTGGGAATACCGATGGCAATCGCATACAGCAAGGTCTGCCCGACCGAGGCCTGATAAGCCTGCACCGCGAGCATCGCCGCCGGGTGCGGCGGCACCAGCGCATGCACCACCGACAGGCCGGCAACCATCGGCAGGCCGACCATCAGAATCGACACACCCACCCGCCGCGCCACGGTGAAGGCGATGGGTACCAGCAACACAAAGCCGACTTCGAAGAACAGCGGCAGGCCGACCAGAAACGCGATGCAAACCATCGCCCAGTGCGCGTTCTTTTCGCCGAATTTCTCGATCAAGGTGCGAGCCATCTGCTCCGCACCGCCGGACTCGGCCATCATCTTGCCGAGCATCGTCCCCAGCGCCACCACCAGCGCAATATGCCCCAGCGTCTTGCCCACCCCGGCCTCATACGCCCCCACCACGCCCGACGGCGGCATGCCCGCCACCAGCGCCAGACCGATGGAAATCAGCGTGATGACGATGAACGGATTGAGCCGGTAACGGGCGATCAGCACGATCAAGGCGATGATGGCGACGGCGGCATACATCAGCAGCCAATAGCCGAAGGAAGGTGTCATGCGGTACTCCTCGAAAGGGTCACGTTCGAATGGGTTGTGAAACTCATAAATCATTTCGAGATCGAGTTTTCAAACGCCATGAAAGTAATTTTCGTGGAGAGGTAAGGCGTGTCGCTGTTGGATATGTCTTGTCGCAATTAATGAAAATCGCGGGGCGGGATTTACATGGTTCCCAGGCAAACACAAAAACTTGTGGGAGCTGGCTTGCCAGCGATGGCGGCTGCACATTCAACACATTTGCTGACGGGTGCACCGCTATCGCTGGCAAGCCAGCTCCCACAGGTTCGGTGGTGCCGGGATGGCTGGAGTACGACTCACACCATCTCGTTACGAATCCACTCCACCACCGACGTACGCTTTGGCGCCCAGCCCAGCTGTTCGCGGGCGTGTTTGCCGCGTACGCGGCTGTTGGAGCCGAGGCCGTAGTTGGCCATTTCGTAGCCCCATTCGGCTTCGGCGTCTTGCAGTGGCCAGTCTTGTGGCTGGCCCAGATTCAGCGCTTCAGCCATGGCAGTGGTCATGTCGATGAACGAGGCTTCACCGCTTTCGACGAAGTAGAAAGTGCCAGGCACATTCCGGGTCAGCGCCAGCAGGTAGAGGTCGACGACGTCTTCGATGTGCACATTGGACCAAATGTTCTGGCCAGTACCAACATGCCGCACCACACCGCTTTTACGTGCTTGTTTGAGCAAACGCGGCAACTGCACGCTGTCGCGCTTGACGCCCAGGCTGTGGCCGTAGATCAGGGTGTTGCAGATCACTGCCGAATTCACGCCGTCCTGTGCGGCGGCGAGGATCAGCTTGTCGATCGCCACGCGCGCCGCCTTGTCGACGGTGGGCTCCGGCAGATTGTCTTCGTAGTAGATGACGTCGCTGGATTTGCCGCCCGAGGCATCGCCGACGATGCTCGAACCGCTGGTGTGCAGGAACACTTTGTTCGAACCGCGCAGGGCATCGAGCAAGGCTTCGACCGCGCCGCGATGGTCACTGCTGGCGGCATTGATCACCGCATCGGCGGCGCGGGCCTGATCGGCCAGCAATGTACTGTCTTCGAGGGTGCCGATCACCGGGGTGATGCCCAATGCCTTGAGCTCATCCGCCTGTTCGGCGCTGCGCACCAGGCCGGTGACATTATGCCCGGCCTGGACCAGACCGGTGGCGATGGAACCGCCGATAAAACCGGCGGCGCCGGTGATGAATACGTTCATGGAGAAACTCCCTGCGTGAATAAGTGATGCAGCGAGTATCGACCGGTCACCCCGATGGAAAAACCCGCCCTCGCCCAATTCACTGTTGCGCAGGGGTCACGAATCAGCCTTTGAAATCAGCACTGGCGTACGCCGCGAGTTTGCTCTGGATGAAGTCGAGGAAGCACTGGATGCGCAGCGCCAGTTGCGAGTTCCGGTAGTACACCGCGTTGATCGGCTGGCGATAACCGCTGTTGAACTCCGCCAGCAACACCTTGAGGCGCCCGGCGCGAATGTCGTCGATGGTCATGAAGTGCGACAGGCAGGCAATGCCCTGCCCCTCCAGCGCGAGATGGCGCACGGTCTCACCGCTGGAGGCGCTGATGGCCGGAGTGATCGGCCAACGGTCACCGTGCACGTAACGCAGCGGCCACTGATTGAGGCCTTCGTTGTGGGTGAAACCGAGCAGGGCGTGATCACTCAAGTCCGCCACCTGCTGCGGCGCGCCGTGCTGCTCCAGATACGCCGGACTGGCGACGATCAGCAGCGGACTGCAACCGAGCGAGCGCGCATGCAACGTGGAGTCGGCCAGAGTGCCGATGCGGATGGCGACATCGGTGCTTTGTTCCAGCAGGTCAATGATCAGGTCATTGCTGTTGAGTTCGAGCTGAATGTCCGGGTACAGGCCACGGAATTCGTCGATGTAGGGCACGATGGCGTGCAGCATGAACGGCGACGCAGCGTTGATCCGCAGACGCCCGGACGGGGTTTGCTGGCGCGAGGACAGACGCTCTTCGAGCGCATCCATCTGATCGAGAATCAGCTTGGCCTGCTCGAAGAAATACTTGCCCTCCTCGGTCAGGTCCATGCGCCGCGTGGTGCGGTTGATCAGCGTGGTGTCGAGCTTGGCTTCGAGCCGCGACAACGTGCGGCTGACCGCCGACGGCGTCTGCCCGACCTGTTCGGCGGCGGCGGAAATCGAACCGCACTCGATCACGCAGACGAAAATCTGCAACTCATCGGATCTGGCTTTCACGGGTGTCCCTTATTGGTCATCGCACAAAATCCATTGTGGAGAGAGAACACCCCTGTGGCGAGGGGATTTATCCCCGATGGACTGCGCAGCAGGCCCCCGCTTTTTGAGATCAAGATCGGGGGCCGCTGCGCGACCCATCGGGGATAAATCCCCTCACCACAGTTAAAACCCTCACCACATGAACTCACCTCAAGCCTTGAGACCAAACACCTCAGTCAGATGCTGCTCATACCGCACCACATCATTTTCGATGTTCGGCCGCTTCATCACGTCCACACAGAGAAACGTCGGCAATCCGGTCATGCCCAAAAACTCGTTGGCCTTGTGGAACGGGAAATACACCGCGTCGACACCTTTGGCTTCGAAGAAATCGCTCGGGTCGTCGAACGCCTGCTGCGGTGCATTCCAGGTCAGCGACAGCATGTATTGCTTGCCTTGAATCAGGCCGCCGCTGCCGTACTTCTGCGACGCATCGGAACGGGTCCGGCCATCGCTGGCATAAAGGCTGCCATGACCTTCGGTGAAGACTTCGTCGAGGTACTTTTTCACGGTCCACGGCGCGCCCATCCACCAGCCCGGCATCTGATAAATGATCACGTCGGCCCAGAGGAATTTCGCCACTTCTTCAGCGACGTCGTACCCCTCGTCGATGAACGTGGTTTTGACATCCAGACCACCACGATCCAGCACGCTCAGTGCAGTTTCGTGCAGGGTGGCGTTGTAACGACCGTCGGAGTGAGCGAATTTCTTGCCGCCATTGAGCAATAACACTTTTTTCATCAGAACGCCTCGCGCAGCCATTGGGCTGGAGAAAGATGGGAAAACGAATGGCGGCAGGTTAACCATCCATCTCGCGCGGAATAAGCCGCGTCGGCGCAAAATACATTTGATCAAAAAGCACGAATGGAATGCAGATTGTTGCAATAGCATTGGCAGCCATCTGCATTTGAGGAGTTGTTCTGATGAGTGAACGCCACGGTTTCATCCTGCACGCCAAGACCCGCCCGGAGAAAGCCGAGGCCTTCGAAGCGCTGTTTCGCGCCTATGTCGAACCGAGCCGCGCCGAGCCGGGCTGCATCGAGTACCACATGCTGCGCGACCAGGAAGACCCGACGCTGTTCATCTTCTACGAGATCTGGGAAAGCCAGGCGCATCTGGATGTGCACTCAAACCTGCCGCACATGCGCGAGTTTTTCGACAACCGCATGACGTACCTGGAGCGCGATTTCGATATCCGGCGGATCGACATGCTTAGCGCCTCGTCGGCTAGCCGCTGATCAGCAAATGGGTGCCAAGCGCGCCCAGTCCGATAAAGAACACGCGCCTGAACAGCACGGCGCTGATGCGCTGCCGCAGCCATTGGCCGAACCCCATGCCCAGCATCGCGGGAATCAGCACCAGCAGCGACGCACTTAATTCGCCACTGCCCAGTGCGCCGCGCCAGAGCAGGCCGCCGGCCAGCGCCAGGGTCGAGACGGTGAACGACAGGCCCAGCGCCTGCACCAGTTCATCACGCTGCAAACCCAGCGCCTGCAGGTACGGCACCGCCGGTATCACGAACACGCCGGTGGCCGAAGTGATGACTCCGGTGATCAGCCCGCACAGCGGGCCGAGCCACGGCTCATGCCGGGGATTGACCTGCAGGGTCGGCAGCAGCAACCCGCTCAACGCATACAGCAACAACGCCGCGCCCAAGCCGCGCACCACCCAATGCCCGCCCGCCATGCCGATCGACAACGTGCCGACGGCGGTCCCGAGGAAGATCATCAGCAGCAGCGGCCACAGGCGTTTGATCAGTCCTTTCAGATGCCCGCCAAAGGCCAGTTGCCAAACGTTGGTCAGCGTCGCCGGAATGATCAGCAACGCGGCTGCCTGTGATGGGGCCATAGCCAGACCCAGCAGCCCCATCGCGACAGTGGGCAAGCCGAGACCGATTACCCCTTTGACCAGACCGGCCATGATGAAGGTGGCGATGACCAGCAGCGATAAGGCCAAGCCGAGGTTTTGATAGAAGTCTGCGAGTGCGTTCATGGCGCTACTGTGCGCCTTGGCGGGTGTGCTGAAAATCTGCCATATACTGGGGCTGCCTCTTTCAATACAAGAGGCTGAAGACTTGATTGAGACTTCTGGCCTTATCGCTGGCAAGCCAGCTCCCACAGGTTTCAGTGTGGATTACAGATTTTGTGCACAACACACATCCTGTGGGAGCTGGCTTGCCAGCGATAGGGCCCGCCCAGAAACCACGAAGACCAGAGGCTGCCCCCATGCACTTCGACCTCACCGACCTGCGCCTCTACCTGCACATCCTCGACAGCGGCAACATCACCGCCGGCGCCGCCCGCAGTCATCTGTCGCTGGCCGCCGCCAGTGCGCGCATCCGGGCCATGGAGGCTTCACTCGGCACCGAGTTCCTGCAGCGCGGGCGCCGTGGCGTGAGCCCGACGCCGGCCGGCAAGGCGCTGGCGCAACATGCGCGCGTCCTCCTGCAACAGTCCGAACGCATGCAGCAGGATCTGGCCGATTACGCCCAAGGCGTCAAAGGCCAGGTACGGTTGCTGTGCAACACCACCGCGATCACTGAATACCTGCCGGAAGTGCTGGCGGACTTTTTGTGCGAGCATCCCAACCTCGACATCGACCTGCAGGAATTGCCCAGCGCGCGCATCACTCATGCCTTGCGCCAGGGCGCGGCGGACCTCGGGATTGTGTCCGACGCCGTAGACACCAGCGACCTGCAGACCCTGCCATTTCGTGCCGATCCGCTGGTGCTGATCCTCCCCCTCGACCACCCATTGTCTGACGCTGCCGAAGTCCGTTTCAGCGACGCCCTGCAGCATGACTTTGTCGGACTGCGCGCCGACAGCGCGCTGGCGGTGTATCTGGAAGAACAAGCGCTGCACAGCGGCTCGCGGATGCAGATCCGCATCCGCGCCGACGGATTCGACGGGGTGCTACGCATGGTCGCCCGAGGTGTCGGGCTGGCAATTGTGCCGCTGGCCGCTGTCGAGCGAAGCGCATTGCGTTCATTCAAATGGGTTGCGCTCAATGAGGCGTGGGCACGCCGCACGCTCATGTTGTGCGCCCGAGACTTCGCTACGTTGCCGAATTACGCCCGCGCGTTGTTACACGCGCTCACTGATCCGCGCGTTTCTGAGCAGTTCGATGTCGAGCACAGACAACTGAACGGCGAGCAGGCGCTATAGGGTTCGACTTCAAATCCCTCTGCCCGGAGTTCCCATGACCGCGACCGCCCCCATCACCGTTCTGCGCGACACCCACCCGCTGCCGGTACTCGATGCCTGCAAATGGGAAAAACTCGAAGGTGACCCGCACACTGTCAACCTCAACGCCTACACCAGCGAAGACGGCAGCAAGATCATGGGCACCTGGATCTGCACCCCGGGCAAGTGGCGGGTCGACTACGTGAAGTGATTAGTAGACCTAACACTGTTATATCAAAATTGACCCATCTCTGATTCATACCTATAGTCGCGGCCATCCTGTCCTGCGGCGTCCAACGTGAACATCCCAGAACTTATCCGTCCCTTCCATAACGTTTACCAGACGCAACCCACTCGGACGCCTGTGCTCATCATTGGAATTCGCTGTTGATGAACCTTTTTTTCTCGACTGAAAGTTTCATTATCATGGGAAGGCCCTATCCCAACTTCCCCCTGATACTCAGCGATTCTATGGTCATTCTCGAAGAGCCGTTCGAGTTTTTGATTAACGAATGCATTAAGCGAGGGCGCGTAAAAAGCGAGGGATCCTGGGCTGTTTATGGGTCAGCAATCTACGATTTTCTAGCGTTCTGCAATACAAACAATCTCGACTGGAAGGAAAATACAGATAGAGACAATACTATACTCTCCGTATACAGAGACTGGAGCATCACGGATTGCGGACTCGCAACTAGCACAGTGAACGCGCGCTTGCGCATCGTGATTAAATTCTACAAATTCGCATTGCGAAAAGGCTGGATACGCTCTCTTCCTTATCAAATTGAGGACGTAAGAGTTACGACACCAAAAAGTTTTCTAGCGCATACGGACACTAGCGGCGGATGGAAGCCCACTGTAGATATCCTGTTGCGGAGCACTAAAACTAGGATAAACGTACTTACTCACACTCAAGTTTCAGAACTACTTAATTCCATCACAAACATCGAACACAAACTTATAACGAGATTAGCTCTCGCCACTGGCCTTCGCAAGCAAGAACTGCTGACTTTCCCGACCAAGTACGTTAAAAACCCAGCAACTTATGAAAGCTCTCAATTCCATGTTCGCGTTGACCTTAAACCCGAGGACATGACTCTGAAGGGTGGCAAGCCTAGAGGAATAGACATACCTATATCTCTGATAAAAGACTTATGGAGGTATATTCAGCTTGAGCGCGGCTCTAGGGCTTCGCTAAGCAAAACCCCTCAATCTATTCTATTCCTTAACTCCACAGGGATGCCGTGGAGTAGCAACGGGCGAGGCTTAAACAAGATTTATAATGACCTAGGCTTACCATTCCTGGTCCGCCCCCATATTTTGCGCCATACATATGCAACACACTCTCTATACCTACTACGTAAACTTAAATGCAGGTTCGATCCACTAATGTACATCAGGGATAGGATGGGGCATTCTAGTTTGAGTACCACTGAAAAATATCTACACGTCCTAGACATACTCGAAAGCGATGTGATGGATGATTACCAAAACGAACTCGACGAGTTGTGCCGAGGTATCACCCAGTGAAGAGGAAGAACTATAAGATCAATGACCCAAGCCTGCTCTCGGCGCTGAGTGATGAAAACAAGGAAGCGAACGGAACTGCAATCCCGAAGCAGACTTTTATAGAGTTCCCTCCAAGCACTACTACTTTGCGCTTTTTTGACTTCGGCCAATTCTACGGAAAAGGCTTCGATGATATCGTTATAAGTTGTCAATCGACCATTAGCATGCTTTTGCGAAAATCGATTAACAGCAACCAATCAAAACTAACGATCGGCACCATTGCCTCGTATTGCGTAGCTGGCTTAAGCAATCTATTTAAATTCTGTGAGATATGGATCGCAGCCACAAAAAGCACCGAGCTTAAAATAACCGACCTAGACAAATCGTTTATCCAAAACTACATGCAACATCTCGCAGCAACCTCCAGCTATGTAACCCAGCGAACATACTACCTCAAAACCAAATCCGTACTTGTAGCAATCAAGCACTTCGACTTGAAAAGTATTTTCCCGAAGACCCCTTACCCAAATATAAATAAACGGTACAAGGGCGAAAAAGCATACACAACCACAGAAAGAAGAAAAATAGCGCAGGCCCTATCAACCGAAATTCACCGTATCAAAAATGACTTTCTGCCTCTATCTGCTTACGATCTTAGCCTGTGTTTACTATGGATTTCGACTTGCACAGGCCTGAACGCTCAACCGCTATATGAACTACGAGTTGACGCGCTACAACCGCATCCATTTCACCCTAATAAACGGCTGCTAATTACATTTAAACGCCGAGGTAAAAATACTCAAATCACCTCGCTAGCTGGCAGCTCTAAGATTGAAAATGTTTGTGAGATTGCGCCACGTGTTGACTCTATTTTCACCATGATCGAGCAAAGGAATCAGATCCTCAGAATGAAAAGCGATTTCCCTGATTCGCTTTTTATCTTCCAACAGAGCAATAGGATTGACCCTAAGCCGGCGCGACTCAAGGCAGATATCGTTCTAGCCGCTGGAAAGCAGCTGGTGGAACAGTATCAACTCAACGATGACAGCCAGCAACGCCTAACAGTTAATATATCTAGATTGAGGAAAACCTTCTCCAACAGAATATTTGAGCTTGCGGGTAACGATCCTGTGGTGGCCGCAGCCCTCGCTGGGCACTCCGTAAAGGTTAGTGATGATCACTATCTCGCCCCACCTGTTGATGCAGAAAAAAACCATGCTTTCATGGGTGAGGTTAGGAACCGCGAGTTACTAGCGACAGCCACGGAGCGGACGTCAGTTGCCAGCTGCAAGGACATCCGGAATGGTCACAGAGCGCCAAAAAATGGCGCGATTTGCCTAGAAGTATTTGCGTGTTTCAAATGCGAGAGCTTTGTCGTCACAGTAGATGACCTGCACAAGTTATTTAGCTTTTACAACCACGTCGTATCCCTTAGATCTGAACTTGGCTCTAAACGCTGGAGTCGTGAATACGCACACATCCTAAAAATTATCGATAGGGACATCTCTCCCAAGTTTGACATGGCGCATGTAAAGAAGGGAAAAGAAATGGCAGCCATAAACCCACACACTCTTTGGCGATCATCTTCCGCAAACGCCAATTTCAATTTATCGGACGAAGCTTGATGAATAGCGCGGACGTCCTTTCAACGGATATTGATACCAGACAAGCTCTGGTAACTAATAATTTCTCTAAGGCTATTTTTTCTTACGTAACCACGCCGGCTGGAAAACTCGTTGTGCTCAGTCGCTTCACTGATGACGTTTGGATAATTCCTGACTCTCGATTCACGGCGAGCGCTAAGAGATCAACTAAGCGCTTAAATTTCAAAATCATACCGCCTAAATTTGTTCACATTTTGAAAGTGTGCATCCTAAAATACTCGATATCTGGTTTGTTTGGTCACCCCCCCAGAGGGAACACCATCCGAAACCTATTTGTAGGTGCCTATACGTTTCTGCGATATATCAGTGAACATGCTGACTGCTTAGAAACAATCAATCCCATTTTGTTCTCCAATTACGCGCTGGTATCAAAAAGCGCAAAGGGGCGTAAAGGAGAATTTCTTTCTCCTCACGCCCTCAACGTCAGGTTTAGTAGCGTGGAGACTCTTCATTCGCTAAGTGAGAACACTTTTGATCCGATGCCACACCCGTGGCCCGAGTCCTCAGCTGCAACCCTAGCTGGGATAAATGGTACAGACTGGTATCTCAAAGGCAAAACACCAATTATCCCCGACGCAGTCTTGGCCAGGTTGTTCCAATCATCAGTCACTCGCCTAGAACGGGCAGAGTATCTGATCAATCTTAGGAATGAGTGCTCTAGGATCGTTTCCGCGCTATCTTCCCATAAAAATAATGCGCGATATACAACTCCATATTTAAGAAGTCAAGCTTACGACGGCGATCGCCGTGATATAACGATAGAACTAACGCAAACTCTTTCAGCTTGCATGATAGTAATTCTTACGACTAGTGGCGTAAGGAGCCACGAGCTCCTGTCGATCAAAGAGGATTGCTGCTATACAACTGAGGACGCTGATGGAAATACCATATATTGGATGCGCGGTCGTTCAGAAAAGACTTATGAAGGCGATACTGAGTGGGTTGTTACAGAAATCACTCACAAAGCGATATCTGTTGCTGCTCAAATCACGGAGAATCTAAGAGCTGAGTTGCGACTCAAAATATCTGCACTTCTCATTGCGAACCCAGATTGCCACGACGCGGCGCAATTGGCCTTACATAAGGATTCCATATTTCTCGGTAAACACAATGCGACTCATGAAATCACCACCGTATCAGGAGAGCATCTTTCCTACTTGCTGACAACTTACTGCAAGAAGATTGGACTCAAATGGAAACTGGCCTCTCATCAATTCCGAAGAACTTTTGCTGTCTATGTAGTGCGGAGTACTCATGGTGACCTTCGTTACCTTAAAAAACACTTCAAGCATTGGAGCCTAGACATGACAGCTCTCTATGCCGCGCATGAACAAAAAGACGCTGAACTCTTACATGAGCTAATGCTGGCCTACAGCGAAGCGAAAGAAAGTATCGTTGCACATATGCTTGATGAGTCTACGCCGCTCAGCGGAGGCCTAGCAGAAGGCATCAAAAAATTCAGAACTGCTAAAATTAAAACATATAAAAACAGAGCAGAGATGGTGAGAATAGTTTCTGATTTCGTTCACATTCGAGCAACCTCAGTGGCTTGGTGTACAAACGATTTAGGCAACTGTACTGGTGGAACGGGCCTAGAAACGACGCGCTGTGGGGGTTGTGTAAATTCAATAATTGATGACACCAAGCTACCAATTTGGCGTGACATTTACGATCAGCAGAGAGAGTTACTTAAGTTGGATGACATCGGAGAATCCGGATTAGAGCGCGTCCGAAGAGATGTGGCTAGATGCGCGAAGGTTTTGAAGGATCTTGGCGTACCCGTGGAGTTGGATTACTGAAATGGACAAGAATCTGTCAAAGGGAGAGCAAACAAGAAAGGCTATACGCCTTGCCATCATCTCGATTACAAACGGCCGTCCGAAGGTTGTGGCTAAAGATCGAAAAATCTCTATTAAAGCTGTTGCCGAAGAAGCAGGGGTAAGTAATGCGACTATTCACAATAACTACCCTGATCTCGCGGAGCAGATCCGATTGCTGTCAAACAATCATGTTCGCCAGCAACGAGACGATACCAAGCAAGCCCTTAGCAAGCAGCGCCAAACGACGTCCGTCCTTCGTGCCGAGATCAAGGCTCTACGTGCACAACTGTCCGAGATAGCTTCAGTGAATGCTGCTTTGATGTTTCAGAATGCGGAGATGTCGTCGAGACTCGCTAGCACCAACGTCGTAGATTTGAAAAAAATCTAAAAAAATCGCGACTCTGTTACAAATCGCTAGCCCGCAGCCTGCAAGGGTTTCATTAAGATAACAGTGTTATAGGGTCTACCAAAAAAATGGGAGTACTGCCACTTCCAGGAAGGCTATTGCATCATCACCCCGGACGGCATGGCGCCGATTCACCTGCGTGCCGGCGACATCTTCGTGGTTGAACCGGGGATGAAAGGCACTTGGGAAGTGGTCGAGACCGTACGCAAATATTTCGTTTTCGCCTGATGCAAAAAAGCCGGGAAACCACCCGACGTGATTTCCCGGCAACACCTACTGCATTCTGGCTGACGCCATGGTTGTGGCGTCTGTGAGATTTGTGGCGAGGGGATTTATCCCCGATGGGCGCAAAGCGCCCCCCCGCATTGTGTCAGTTGAAACGCAGGCTCAGTGGTTGCGACTGCTACACAGTCGATCGGGGATAAATCCCCTCACCACAAAGTCTGCGTTGCCACAAAAAGTATTGATGTCCAAGTTACTGCGGCTTGCGATAGCTGTTGATGATCGCCGAGAAGTCCTTGCCACCTTCCCCGCGCTGGCTCATCGCCTGATACAACTGCTGCGCCACCGCGCCGAGTACCACCGGTTGATGCGCTTGGCGCGCCGCTTCGGTGGCCAGCCCCAGATCCTTGAGCATCAGTTCGGCACCAAACCCGCCGGTGTAACCACGCGAGGCCGGTGCCGTTTCGACGATGCCTGGCCACGGGTTGTACATTTCCGAACTCCAGCAACGCCCGGTGGAGCTGTTGATAATTCCGGCCAGCACCGAGGTGTCGATCCCCAGTGCATCGCCCAGCGCCATGGCTTCGCTGACGCCGACCATCGAAATCGCCAGCAGCAAGTTGTTACAGATCTTGGCGATTTGCCCGGTGCCGACTTCACCGCAATGCACAATGTTGCGGCCCATCTGCGCCAGCACCGGCTGCAGGGTGGCAAACAGTTCCGGAGTGGCGCCGACCATGAAGGTCAGCGTGCCTGCGGTCGCGCCGCCAGTGCCGCCGGAGACCGGTGCATCGGCCATGGCCACGCCCTGTTTGGCGGCAGCGGCGGCCACATCGCGGGCGGTCTGTGGATCGATGGTGCTGCAATCCACCGCCGGCACCCCTTTGCCGATACCGGCCAGCACACCGTCCTCACCGAGCCAGACGCTACGCACATGCACCGCCGCCGGCAGCATGGTGATCACCAGTTCGGCATCTTGCGCCGCTTCACGGGCCGAGGCGCGGATGGTGCCGCCCAGTTGCTCCAGCTCCGCCAGCACAGTCTTGTTCAGGTCCACCAGGTTCAGCGAATGGCCGGCCTTGATCAGGTTGCGCGCCATCGGCGCGCCCATGTTGCCCAGACCGATAAATGCGATTTTCATGGCCAGTCCTCAGCGCAGGTTGATGGTGGTGTTCACGCCGTCGTTGACGCTGTCGTCATCGAACCAGCGCGCCGTGACCGTTTTGGTCTGGGTGTAGAACTGCACCACTTGTTTGCCATACGGGCCGAGGTCGCCCAGTTTCGAACCGCGCGAGCCGGTGAAGCTGAAGAACGGCACCGGCACCGGAATCGGGATGTTGATGCCGACCTGGCCGATGTCGATTTCACTCTGGAATTTACGCGCCGCCGCACCGCTCTGGGTGAACAGGCCCGTGCCGTTGCCGAATGGGTTGGCGTTGACCAGCGCAATGGCCTGATCAAGGGTGTCGACTTCCAGCACCACCAGCACCGGGCCGAAGATTTCCTGGGTGTAGATCTGCATGTCGGTGGTCACGCCCGAGAACAGGGTCGGACCGACGAAGTTGCCTTGCTCGTAGCCCGGCACCTTGATGTCGCGACCATCAAGTTCCAGCTTGGCGCCTTCCTTGATGCCGCTTTCGATCAGATCGAGAATTCGCGCCTTGGCTTTCTTCGAGATCACCGGGCCGACATCGGTGCCCGGCTCGCTGCCGGCGTTGACCTTGAGTTTCTGCGCCAGCGCTTTCAGGTCCGGCAGCCATTGTTTCGCCGCACCGACCAGCACCACCACCGAGGTGGCCATGCAACGCTGACCGGCCGCACCGAAACCGGCGCCGACCAGCGCATTCAGCGCCTGCTCGCGATTGGCGTCCGGCAGCACCACGGCGTGGTTCTTCGCGCCCATCATCGATTGCACGCGTTTGCCGTGCTTGCCGGCCAAGTCGTAGACGTGAGTGCCGACTGCGGTCGAACCAACGAACGATACGGCTTTGATGTCCTTGTGGGTGCACAGGCCATCAACCACATCCTTGCCACCGTGCACCACGTTGAGCACGCCCGCCGGAACGCCGGCCTCGATCGCCAGTTCCACCAGGAGCATGGTCGACAGCGGATCCTGCTCCGAAGGTTTCAAGACGAAGGTGTTGCCGCAGGCGATGGCCATCGGGAACATCCACAGCGGAATCATCGCCGGGAAGTTGAACGGGGTGATGCCGGCGCACACGCCGATCGGCTGGCGCAGGGTGTAGGTATCGACGCCGCCCGCCACGTTTTCGGCGAACTCGCCCATTTGCAGAGTGCCGATGGAACAGGCGTGTTCGACCACTTCCAGGCCACGGAAAATATCGCCCTCGGCGTCGGCAATGGTCTTGCCCTGCTCGGCGCTCAGCACTACGGCAATGCGCTTGGAGTGCTCGCGGATCAGCGCCTGCAGCTTGAGCATGATGCGCATCCGCGCGCCGATCGGGGTCAGTTTCCAGGTCTGGAAGGCGCGGTGTGCGGCACGGATGGCGGCATCGACTTCAGCAGCGGTGGCGAACGGTACTTTGGCCAGCACTTGCTGGGTCGCCGGGTTGACGATGTCGTGCCACTCGGTGGTCTGCGATTCGACCCACTCGCCGTCGATCAGCAGCTTGACCTTCTGGACCGTGGTTTCGTTAGGCGTAAGCGATGCGTTCATGCTGGTCTCCGAAACTTGTTTTTATCGTAGGAGCCAAGGCGAAAGGGTTCGCCTTGAGATGAGGCGTGTGTCACGAATTGGTTGTCGGACTGTTTTTGGAGTATAGATGTGCAAACTTCTAATAAGAACGCACATATAAGCCCGTCCATCATGCAAAAAAACATCACCTCCCTGGGGTCGCTGAACTGGGACGACCTGAAGTTTTTCCTCGAAGTCGCCCGCACCCGCAAAGCCAGCACCGCAGCCAAACGCCTCGCCGTCGACTACACCACAGTGTCGCGGCGCATCAGTTCGCTGGAAGCGGCATTGGGTACGCTGCTGTTCGAAAAATCGCGCACCAGCGGGTTTGTGCTGACTACCGAAGGCCAGCGTCTGCTGGGCTACGCCGAGTCGATTGAAAGCACATTGCACATGGCCTGCGAGCAGGTCTCCGGCTCCGGTGTGGCACTGTCGGGCCATGTGCGCATGGGCTGCACCGAAGGTTTCGGCAGCTTTTTCATCACGCCGCAGCTGAGCCATTTCGTCGACGCCTACCCGGCAATCTCGGTGGACATCCTGCCGCTGCCGCACTTCATCAGCCTGTCCAAACGCGAAGCCGATATCGTTATCGCGCTGGAGCGCCCGGAGCATGGCCCGTACGTGTGCTGCAAACTCTGCGACTACCGCTTGCAGCTGTACGCGACCCAGGACTACCTCGACCAGCACCCACCGATTTGCCGCCCGGCCGATTTGGGCAAGCATCAATTCATCAGTTATGTGGATGACCTGGCGTTCAGCTCGGAGTTGCTGTACCTGGCGAACGTGCTGCCTGGCGCCAGCGCGAACCTGCGCAGCACCAGCGTGATCGCGCAGTTCGTCGCAGCGCAACAAGGGCGCTCACTGGCCATTCTGCCGTGCTTCCTCGCGGCGCAGGATCCGCGCCTGCTGCCGGTGCTGCCCGAAGAAATCGACATCACCCGGCAGTTCTGGATGTACTGCCGGGAAGATCTGAGGAAGTTAAAGCGGATCACCCTTCTGTGGGACTACATCCGTGAGGTGACCGAGCGCAATCAGGGTTTGCTAATGGGGCAGACTCGCGAGATGCAGTTTGCTGACTGACAGGCTTTCAAGGAATCAGGTAGCCGCATCGTAACGAGGTCAGCTGGCCTTTTTCAACCGTTTTGCAACAGGGGTTGGCACGCGACTTGTAACATCTGAAAGCGCATCGAAGCCCATATCTTGATCGTTCGAATTAACGCTGTCATGGCGGCTACATGTCGAAGATTGCGATAAAAGCTCTACGGCAAACTGCCATCATTCAAGAGCTCTTTCCAACCCGGTATCCTTCGCCCCCTCAGCAATGACAAGGAAAACAGGGAACAATCAGCAAGGTTTTTGGGATTTGTCCTACAGCCATTGCATGAGCTTCCCGCTAACGTCGATGCTGCCCAGCTACAGGCTGGAAATCCCCAAGGACGAAAGGAAGCGGCATGTCTGGCTATGTACCCAACCCACCGAAGGGCTACCGCAATAGCGGGGTCGAGCCTGTCGATATCCACGCCCAGCGTTGGGCGGAATACAAAGACCTTGCACCGAAGCCAGAAGACGGCCCAGACACAATGGGCTGTGTATTCGCCAAGAGCTGCAACCTGCCCGACGGTGTGATCAATCACAAGAACCCCGCTGGATTTGTGCCTGTAGAGAAACTGGCCGACTACGGACTGTGGGCTGTGCTTGGAACCGGGGCAGCGATTACCGCCCAAGGCACCCCACTCCAACTGGTGGGCGGGTCTGCTACTGGCAGTGCAATTGCTCAACGTCTTGGCGGGTCACTATCACTGGGCCTGCTGAAAGGATCAGGCGTTGTTGCTGCTGGCTTTGTAACAGGTACGGTTGGGATGCTGATCCCGAACACCAGCATTTCACCTGACAGCGCCTTCTACAAGAACGATCAGTACGCAACGCTTGAAACTGGCCGCACCCGTGTACGCGTCAACGTGAAGACTTTGCCGGATGGCTCCGTCAACGCCTACGGCTTCTACACGGGCGGTAAAACGGACTGGGAGAATGTCCCGGTCATCGAAGGCAAGAAAGACGGCGATAAATTTGTTGCTGACATCGGCAACGGGATTGGCCTCACTTGGACACCAGCGGCAAACCCTGACGGTGTTATGGGTATTCCTGCACTGGAAGGCGCCCCAAAGTTACCACCTGTGTGGGTGTATCCGCCGACGGCACAATCTGACACCCTACTGGCAAACCCGTCGCACCCTCCAGAATTCCAAGATGCAATCATCTGGTTCCCTGACTCGGGCATTGAGCCCATTTATATTGTGCTCAGTACACAGCTGGAGAAGAACAAAGCAGCCGGTGCCGAGTTCGAAGACAAAACCTATGACGGTTTTTCCGAAGAAATGGAAGAGTCCGGCCAGCAGCTGACCGTCAAGACTGATAGCGGCACCAGAACACGGTTAGACATGATCGGTAGAGATAAGAACGGCGATATCAACTGTGTCGAATGCAAAGCATCTGATACAGCGCCACTCACACGCAATCAGAAAAGAGCTTTCCCAGAGATAGAGCGAAGCGGCGGCACCATCGTTGGCAAAGGTAAGCCGGGATTCCCGGGAGGGACAGTTATCCCACCCACCCGGGTGGACATCGTGCGACCGAAGTAGTCACAGTGCTTAAGGAGTTTTCATGTCAGTAACAGACCCTAAAACCATTGATATGTGGGGCATCCCGAAATGGGACAACAGCAAGATCGTACTGGGCATTGCTGACCATTTGCCTTGGGAAGGCAAAACCGAACAGGGCGAGCACCTGCTAGCACTTCAAGACAAGATCAACAAGTACGTTGCCTTCATAGAAAGCGGCGAGATTTACACTGAGATTCCGGGTGCGCTTGGCAAGTCGCCCATCATTCGCGTTCTAGGAAAACACGAGCTATCAGAACAAGGTGAGCTCTTCATTGACCGTGCTACGGAGGTTTTAAGGGAAGCCGGGATTGGGCTGGAGTTTGTGCTTAAGGACCGCGAGTGACGGGCGAGGCATCTAAACCTGGCTCAATGTGTGATGCTGGATCACCCCGATAGAAAACGACCACGAGCCTGCTTGTCGCCCCCCCCAACTACCTACATCAGCCGCCTTATGACGCTCACACTCTCTCCTACGAACTGCCGCTGATCAGCGATCACTTGCCTAGTCGGAAGAAGTTAAGGATGATATGGATACACATCTGTGTATCCGGAATTTCATTTGGCCATGAGCAGCAAAGACGTTGGCTTGCGTATCCGCATCGAAAAAGACTTACGTGAGGCGTTTCAGATAGCCTGCTCAGCAGAGGATCGCAAAGCATCCGAAGTACTTCGCGAATTCATGCAGTGCTATGTAGAAAGGCATGAGCGTGGTCAGGGTGCTTTGTTCCCAGAGCTAGGCGAAACAACACTGAACCGCCCCCCCCTTACCGAGAGAATCGGAGATCGATAGAGGCAACGGTTGCAGCCGCTGCCCCTATCTAACCACCCCTACTGACAGGAGTAGAGAAATGGCTGTTGAGCATGATATGACGATTGACGTTCGCGGTAAAAATGTTCCTGATGGAGCAACCCACCGCACTGGAAACCTTGCAGCAATGTCTGACCCACTTACCCACGGAGGAACGGACATGGCTCCGCGTCGAACTATCGATCTTTTTTGCGGCGCTGGGGGCATCACTGAAGGCTTCAGACAGGCTGGTTACGTCAGCCTATATGGTAACGACATAATGCCCGAGGCCATTGAGACTTTCCGCCTCAACCACCCAGAGGCAGTAGCAGATTGCCGCCCGATAGAAGAAGTTGATCCAGCAATCGTAAGAGCCGAGCTTGGCCTCGAGAGAGGAGAGCTTGACGTGCTGGTTGGGGGCCCGCCCTGCCAAGGTTTCTCTATCAACGCCCCTGAAAGGTTCCTAGAGGATCCTCGAAACAAGCTGTTCAAGTACTATGAAGGTTTTCTTGAGGAGTTCATGCCCCAAGCCTTCGTCTTTGAAAATGTGCCGGGACTTTTGTCCATTGGAGACGGGAAGGTTTATCGACAAATCGTCGAAATCTTTACTAGTTTGGGCTACCACGTAACAGCCAAAATCCTCTTTGCTGCGCATTACGGGGTACCTCAGGAACGCTGGAGACTGATCCTGCTGGGCTCACTGACTGGCCCAATTGAGCATCCTATCCCTTCGCATTACGCTGTTGGCCGTGCGAATTTCCGAGGTGGGAATACGATGACATTCCAGCTCAGTGAGCTCGACCGTGAAAATCTAGAGCCGGCAGTTACGGTAGGCGCTGCAATATCTGATCTTCCTGCCCTTGAAATGGGAGAAGGGGCAGAAGTCATTACCTATACCAGTCCTGCCGAGAGCGCCTTCGCCAAACGAGTACGCAACCCTAGCGGTGAAACTTACAACCATTACGCGGCGAAGCTTTCAAAGCAAAACGCCGAACGGATGCTGCATGTTCAGCCAGGCGGGTCATGGCGAGATATTCCTTTCGACCTACTTCCTAAAGGAATGCAACGCGCACGACGTTCTGACCATACAAAACGATATGGAAGACTGCATCCAGACAAGCTCCCGGGCACAGTCCTAACCAAATGCGACCCACATTGGGGTACCGTGTTTCTTCCGTATCAAAACCGTACCCTGACGGTACGGGAAGCTGCTCGTTTTCAGTCGTTTCCCGATACCTACAAGTTTCTAGGCTCCCGAGTGACCCAGTACGAACAGGTCGGAAATGCCGTACCTGTGTTGATGGCAAAAGCTATCGCAGAGAAGCTGATAGCCCATTGGGCATCTAACCAAACTAGGGTTCCCCCTAGACAAAACCAAAAGGAACTTGCATTTGGCTAGCCGAATCATTGAGTTTTTCGGGTACGCACCGACAGATCAGTCAAAGAAGGCTCGCCAAGCGCGGGCCGACTTGGAATGCCCTTTTTTAGCCGCTCGATGCGTCAAGACTTTGAGCAATGGTGATGTAAGTGGCGTCTGCACCTTGAAGCCCATGACATCCGGGCCAGTGATTTGCTGTCCATACCGGCTCTACTCCGATGACTACCGCATCTTGGAAGATGTCGCGAAAGTTGCATTTGACGGCGAAGTAGAGTTATTCCGCGGCAACGAAGCCCGAGAAGCGTCAGTATCTCCCGGAAAAATCAAAGTTGCCGTCTTCGGAAAACGTTGGGGAAAGGAGCTCCGGCTACCCAATCGTGGCAAATCCGGTGGCTACTTCGTCGATTGGGTTTTGGCTCGACTCGACGACAAGGGCGATCTAGTAGACTTCGTAGCTATCGAAGTCCAGTCTATTGACACAACCGGTAACTACCAAGCAGAGCGTCTTGCCTACCTAAACGACGAGCCTTCGCCAAAGGCGAGTACCGCTGGATTCAACTGGGAAAACGTTAACAAGCGAATTCTTCCACAGCTGATCTACAAGGGGCATGTCCTCCGGAGAGAGCGACAATGCCGTAGCGGCTTGTTCTTCGTATGCCCGAAACCAGTGTATGAAAAGATTCGTGAAAGGCTCGGAGGCACGCTGTATGAGTACACACTGCAACCGGGATCACTTTCACTGATGTGGTACGACATAGGCGATGAGGTACCGGAAGGAGAAATTCGTGATTTGAGATCTGAAGGTGTCTTCACCACGACTGTGGATCAGGTTGCAAACGCCTTTACATCTCCGAGCAACCTTCCGAACGAGAACGTTTACCGAGACGCCATTCTCGCTCAACTCTAATTATCGGATGAGATGCTGAGTGAACCGCCCACACCTCCATAGGACTGTCTTCCTGCACGGCGGTTAAGCTGAAGGTGTGAGCGGGTAGCGGATTCTACATCACTTCATTCAGCCAGTTCCTGGCCCCGCCGATTTTTGGGAATTGCTATAGGGTGGGGTCGCTTGCGTAGCAGCCTGAAAAAATAAGTTTGGTGGTTTTGCCCGAGGTGCTAAGTCAAGTGCGAGGAGGCTAAATGAAAGCCGCAGCTTTCCTAAAATAAGTTGGGGCGCGTGGCCCCGAATAGCTTGATCAGAATCGCCCGTGCAACAACCAGCGTTACGCCGCCTTCGTCTCTTTCTTGATCCTGTACACCGTGGCAACGCCACAGTCAGCCAGTTTGGCGATCTGATCAGCAGACATCGTTGGATGCTTCTGCATCAGCGCCTGTACCTCTGCCCACTTGGCAGCATTCCTCCCCTTACCTGCTGGCTTCCAATCAGGATCAGCGGCCTTCTTGTTTTCCAAACCTTGCTTGATGCGTTCCACGCGCTTCTCTTGATCCAGTCGTGCCATGGTTGCCATGAGGTCGATCAGCATGTTGTTGATCACGTCCATGATTTGACCGGTGATTCCCTTCGCCTCAACGAGCATGTGACTGGTTGGCAGGTCAGCCACAACCAGACGCAGCCCCTTTGCCTTGATGGTTGCCTTGAGCGTGTCCCAGTCAGCTTGTGAGAGGCGACTCAGGCGATCAACAGACTCAACCAATAGCACGTCTCCACTCTCGGCAGTATCGAGCAAGGCGAGCAGCTCGGGACGGTTGAGCTTTGTCCCACTGATGTTCTCCGCATACACGCCAACGATGCTCAAACCCTTTTCGACAGCGAACGATTCCAGAGCAACTCTTGCACGGTTGGCATCTTGGTCTTTGGTCGATGCACGGAGGTAGAGGTGGGTGTTCATGGCTGACTATCCTTTGGAGTCTTGATCTGATAGAGCAATGATAAACTATCGTTAGCCTATTTTAAAGACATTACTGATAGTTTATTTTCGCCACTGCGGAGTGTCCGCCGCACTACCGGATAGGTCTACTTCTCTGATAGTCAGTGAGGCTAGCATTCTGCCGAGATGGGGTGGGTATCTAGAAAATCCCGATACTTGGCTTGAAAATCAGAAAATCGCCCCAACCTGAATTTTTGGGCGTCGAAGAAGAGTAACCGTCTCAGCAGCATCGTTACTAAGAGTTGGCCCCGCCCCCCCCCAAAAAAAATATGAGGTAAGAGCGTGGCCGTACATCTAGACGAAGCTGAGAAACAAATCCTTGGTGCGTTGTTAGCGGATTTTTCCGACCGCACTCTGACTGCCGATCAATTGACCGACGGATATGAGGGCCCTCAAGTATCTGATCTCACTGCGGCAATCTGTGCGGGTGGAGATATCACACAAGTTGACTTTGATATCGCCTTTTCGGACCTTGAGAAAAAGAAATTAATCAACACAGGACCATATGCAATTTATGAGAACGATCCAAACAGTAGCGTGATGTTTTTCGGGGGGTACAGCAAGAGAGAGTATGCGGGCTTGACTCAACTGGGGTACAAGACTGCTAGGCAATCGCCTAATCGACCAAGCCGAGTTCCTCGCATTGTGAATAACGTGAACATTTCTGGCGGCCACTTTTCTAACTTACAGCTTGCCGCTGGCAATAGCGTCACTCAAAAGATGGAGTCCACATCAGGCGTGGATAGTGACATCTTAACAACATTAGTTTCGATACTTGAAAAGCAAGGGCAAGTGGTTTCAATAGATCAACGAAAAGATTTAGCATCAGCTTTAGAAGAAGCAAGCGAGGGGAACGGGAAGCAGGCCAAGAGTATGCTTGAAAAAGTCTGCGGACCTGCATGGGAATCCGTACAACCTGTGATGTGGCCGATTGTTGGCGAGCTTGTTAAGAAAAGCCTCGGCCTATAGACGCTTGATCGCGATTATCACCCCTGCTGAAGAATTGCGGCGGTGTAGGCCGCCGCGTTCTTGCCAATGGTTCCAACGCGGTTAGGCGAGGTTTTCAGGAGGTTGCCGATGACCTTTCACACAGATTTTTCCGAATTGCTTCCCAAGATTCGTGATTTGCACAGCTCTGCGGCGAAGCTTAAAACCTTGACCAGGTTCTAGCTGATCGGCTTGCTGTATCAATCGTACTTTCTCGGAGTTCTCAAGTTCGGTGTAGAGATTTCCATCAATGTAAGAAAAGTCACTCTGGATGAAGATAAGCCCTAGCCGAGATAGGTTATCAAGATAGGACGGCACCAAAGGACACACCTCTAGACCGGCCTTCTCTCCAAGCAATGAAACATTCATGGCAAAATCGAACCCGCCCTTCTGATAGTCGTGAGCTTCTATCCGGACAGTCACAAGCGGGAATGGTAGTGGCTCCATGAGGTAGGCAATCAACTTTGCCTCATCGGAGGTCAGTTGCTTGATGATTTCCACAAATGCCGGATGAGCGCCATCGGAAGTGCTCTTATCCATCGCAGCAGCAAGAAGATTGGCGTACATGTCTGTTAATGACTCTTCGTACGCCGTGTAACGTAGAGCCTCGATTGCAGGGCCTGCGACGTTTGGTTTGGGCGTTATGATGTCTTCAGCAGGAATATCTTTGAGACGGTCTGCAACCTTGGTATCGATGAACGCCTGAAACTGTTCGTAACCCCAGACCAAGCCGCTAACTGGTGCGAGAGCCATATTCACAGCCTTGCAAACTGTTTCCAATGTCTTTCCAAGCTGCTTTGCGGCTGGCTGAAGCATGTCATCGTAAATGGGGATTGCCTTCACTAGTCCGGTAGCGGCATCTATGGTGGCCTTGACGGTATTGCTACGTTCTCCGTTCTCTTCCTCGCTCATATACCGCTCCTTGGGTGTCGTCTTCTGTGAGGTTACCGGCGAGATCAAAGCCCTTGTAGCAGCTCTGACAAGGTTATTCCCAATCCATCAGCAAGTACCTTGGCTGCATCTAGGCTGGGGTTGGCTGTGCCCGTCTCAATTCGGGACATGTACGTTCGAACGAACCCGCACTTATCAGCGAAAGCCTCCTGACTGAAGCCCTGACTGTTGCGTAGCTCTCGAATGCGTTGGCCGAAGCCCTTTCTCAGATTCTGATTTGGTTGCATCCCCAGATGATGGTCGGATGCACCCCAATCGTGAACACACCAAATGATGACACACTAACTGATACATTGGTATTCTCGTCGCTCACCTAGCAAGCACCTTACAGGGATGCCCATGAACGAAAAACTGTTTGTACTCACCAACCAGAAGAAGACGACAAATCACATCCTGCACGTGATTCTGACGGTGCTGACAGGAGGGCTATGGCTGCTGGTGTGGGGGATAACCATGCGCAGCAATGACGCCCACAACAAGAGAATCGACAAGCAGATTAATCAGATCATGCTTTACAAAACGCAGGGGCTGAGTGACACCAATACGTACCAGCAGATCAAGAAAGACGAACTAAACTACGACGTACTTCAGGGTCGAGTGATATTCGTGATTCTGGTTGTCGTGTTCCTATACTTCTATCTCCGGTAATCCAGCACCTTCGAAAGGACACATGACTCAATGAAAAAACTGATTATTTCAGCGGTTCTGCTCGCACTGAGCACCTCCTGCCTTGCAGAGGGACTATCCGAAGAAGAAAACGACATCTCGAAATGCGTTGGCTTCCTCGCCTCACAAAAATACATAAATGCAAAGATGATGGACAGTTCTAGCGATATCGCTGGAGTCAAGATGAAAGCAGTTGCTGCGAAGAATAAGTACCCATCAACCACGCTAAGAATAATGACAGACACCTCAAGCAATACCGCTAGCATATTAGTCAACTACTTCACAACAGCCGTGAAGAACAATGATAAAGAGAAGATCAATGACCTTTATCGGCGGGGTATTGCCACCTGCAAGAACTCGGGACTAACCATCAACCAAGCAAACGAAAAATTCACCGTCACAGTAGATGATATAGATGATGCACTATAACCACACAACTTCAAATGTAACGCTCATAGCACAATGACCAGCTCAACTGGTAACGGTGGAGCTTGAAGGATTACTACCTCCTTGCTTCGCCAGTGTTCTCGCACCGAAAACGTTTCAAGTGTGCTCAACTTCGGCGTGACCGCCGACATTCCTCCGAATGTACTTCAGTAACAAACAAAGATCACACAAATCGAGCTCTACGCTTGTGTTCTTGATCTAGCTATTTGTGTTTGTGCAAAATCGAATTGGGACGATACAGCTGATGTTATTAAAACTGCACACCTTTCCTAGTAATACTCTTAGGATCAATGTGCATTTCTTGCCTTGCAAACTTAAGCTAGGATTGCGATGTGCAACTGGTTTTAACTTAAGCTGCTTGACCGGCTCGCCAGTCGTCTCTCCACCTTGGTAGTGTGTTTCGATGCACACCAGTCAAGCGAGCAATTTCAGCATTCTTCTTGCCTTGTGCAAACAACTCGCAGACTTGAGCTCTACGTACGTCCACAGTCGTTCTACGGTCTTCACCCACTGGACATATTTCAGACAAGCTCCAATCGATCACGGCATGTGGCATATAGGTGGAGACAAGATACTCGGCCACTCGCCCATCCTGCACAAACAGCTGTATCGGCTTGGTATTGCTTCTGTCTCGCACGGCTGTTCGAGTCGCTGCCTGTAAGCTGGGCTCCAAAAATCTGGTGACGATGAATCCTTGGCGAAACTCTCGACCATACTTTGTTGCCAGAAACTCCAGTGCGAGTTGATCGGATGGCGATGGGTTTCCACCAAACAGAAGAATCGCATCAGTTTCGCCCTGATACTCGTTCAAACCTCGACTGTCGATTGAGCAGCGATACACGGTTCTTTTTGGCAGCCATCTGAAGCTTGCCCAGTTGTTGCAGAACAGCAGCGGCGTTCCGATAGACCGTTGGAGAGTCGCCTTCAGAATGTCATCAATCACCAGAGGCTCTCCCTGCTTCGGCTGATCCGAAGCACTGCTACCATGGGCTGTCATAGTCACTGCTGATTTGCTGTAATTGCGCCCCTTCGGCATGACAGGGTAAATCGTGACAGCAGAGGTGTAGCCTTCAAACGCTGGAGTGAAATCCGATTTAGCGTATGTGACTCCATGCACCTGAGCAAAATCATCGAACTGACTACCAATTACGCTGGCCGCAAGAACGTGCACCTCTTCTGCCGCAGCGAAGGTATCCCAGCAGTTGGACTCGACTACTGATCGAACATACCTGTTTCCATTGGGTATCTCGGAGTCAATGAATACAGGATGCCCATCTTTCAGGCACTCGTAGATACGAGCCCCTTCCTTGCTCAGCATCGACGTGCGTTCAGCTCCCGCTGATACCGCCTTGAAAGTTGCCAATGATGTTTCAATCGCGCCAGCACAACCCTCCCGGATGTGTAGCCGCCCATCTTGCTCCACTGCGTTTACCAGCAGTTGATCAAGTTCTGAAGGTTCGAAAGGGAAGGCTGGAAAATCAACCACAGGAGGTAGTTCGTCGACGACTAGCATCCAGTCCCTGAGCAAATTGGGTTGTACGGCGAAAATGCTCTGATGTGTCGTGATAATCAGCTGGTTTGCTTTCTTCCGTAACGCGGTCTCCAGTTCCGAGCCAACGTGATCGCACGTAGTGGAGTTGATGAGGCGGTAAGAAAGGCCAGCAGGTAATCGACTGACAAAGCTATCGGTGAGGCCAAGGGTTGGTAGTGCGAGAACGATGGAGCGTCCCGCTGACAGCAGAGACGGAATCTGGGCAATGAGTGCTTGAGTCTTGCCCGCTCCTGGAGCGGATACAGCCGTGTGGATCAGTTTATTCGGGGCGATATTGATCATCTTAAATCCTCCTATTCAGTTCATGTCATGGGCGTTACCTCGGGTATTGCCGGTTTGGTTTGGTAAATCGCAGACGTGAAAAAGCCCCCTTGCAAGGCACCTGTTCGGTGGTCGCGGCGGAGGCTTCATCATTGTCTGTCTACCTACTGGGTAGGCCTCGAATCATACACGATTTCGATGATCGGTCAAGACCATGGGTTGACATAGGCGATTTCATCAGAAACTAATTTTCGAAGTGGAGAACGCTCCTTGCTTAGCCCAGACGACCAATTCACCCCGTAAACACTGGGCTACATGGAGGTGGATGATTGAAGCATGACGGATTCAGTGCAGGTTATTCTGGGGTTTATGGCGGGTTTTCAACAGTTTTCAGCGTCGTAATTAGCCCCCGACAACACGCTCACTGCCCCCCAACGAACAGTTCACGAAGCATCTCCGCGATGGTATCAACGGGGACACCGGAACCGTAGACGTCGAAAGTCAGAGTGCCCGAGGCATGGCCCATTACAGCCTGCGCGTAAGCTACCGGTACACCTCTGGCTTGCATCAAGGACGCAAGCGAGTGCCGCATCGAGTGAAACACCAAGCCGGGAATAAAGGACTCTCCAAGGGCAGCGGGGATTGCCTGTTTGTTCACCCACTCTCCGCCTGTTTTGTAACCAATCTGAGCCAATGACTCCACCCCACTGAGCTTGCACGACTCGACGTACCGCAAGAATGCTGCAAGGTCGAAACCGTAAGCCCCGTTAGTTAGTGGCACCAGTCGCTCACTGCGCTTGTTCTTAATTGACTTTCCTTCGCCTGCTTCGTTGATGTGAATCGCTGTGACACCTGAAGCAAGGTTTTGAACATCGCTTACCGTCAACTGTGAGATTTCATTCAGACGTCCACCAGTAATTGCACCAAGACTCAACAGCCAGCGTTTCCAAGAGGTGTCAGGGAGAGTGTTGGAGTAGGCAACCAGCTTGCTTATCTGATCCTGAGTGAACGCCTTACGGGTCGATTCAATGCCCTTCGTGAGCTTAAGTTTCTTGTCGTAAGACTTATATATGTGACCGTTTTCAACTGACCATGCAAGAACAGCCGAGAGCTTCACGATCAGCTTATTGACCGTTGAGGGCATACGGCCATCTGCAAGACGATCACGCAAAGCTACGAGGTCAGCCCGTGAATGAGTCCGCATGTCCAGCTCTCCAAGAGCAGCCGAGAGAGTCCCGTGGCAAATCTTGGTTTCCTTAAGGGTCGATACCTTCTGGTCCTGCCCGTGGTCAGCCAAATAGAGTGCTGAAAGAAACTCAAAGGTCACTGCTGGTGCGATTACAGGTACGGATACCGAAGCTCCCCTTTCGGATTTAAGAAGACTGAGCGTCCTGCACACGGAATCGGAGCGGCTATCGTGCAACGCCCCCCACAACTGTGTGACGACCTCGCGTCCAGATTCAAATAACTCCGCTGACACCAAACGGAAGTGCTCCCTCAGCTTGCTCCAACCAGCGTCCGGGTTCTCCAAATGAAATGCCCTGACCAGTCCCGTGAGCTGCTCTGAGATGTCTAATGCTTCCCGCCTGTTGCTGGTCTGAAGAGAAACCGCAGCAGCCTCAGTGGTGCTACCCGTGGCCCTGAGACGCATGTAGTAAATACCGTTGCGTCTGTAGTGATAGGGCTTAGCAAGCCTTGTGGTTGGCTTCGAAGGAAAAGCGAGGGTTGTAACGGTGCTTGTAACAGCAGGTCGAGCTTCAAGGATACTCATGGCGGTTAGCCCCAGTAATCATTGGGTTAACCTGAGTTCCTTGAAGTTCTGGATGTACTGCCGGGAAGATCTGAGGAAGTTAAAGCGGATCACCCTTCTGTGGGACTACATCCGTGAGGTGACCGAGCGCAATCAGGGTTTGCTAATGGGGCAGACTCGCGAGATGCAGTTCGCCGATTAATCGGCGCTGACCACAATCGACACCCGACGATTCTCGGTGCGTCCGGCCGCAGTACTGTTGGACGCCACCGGCTCGCTGCTGCCCAGTCCGCGCAATTGAATGTTCTCTTCCTTCATGCCGACGGTGGTCAGCACTTTGGCCACACTCTTGGCCCGGCGCAGCGACAATTGCTGGTTATAGGTCTCTTTGCCCGAGGCGTCGGTATGACCATCGACCCGTACGCGTTCAATACCGACCCCCACCAGGGCCTTGCCGATGCGTTCGACGATTTCGGTGCTTTGGGCGTTCAGGCTTTCGATATCGCTGCCAAACAGCACTTTGCCTGACAGGCCAAACTCCCAGCCTTCGTCGGTTGCCTCGAAGCCTTGTTGTTTGAGGACGGCGATCTGCGCCGGGGTCAGGCCTTTTTGTGGTGCGGTCTGGCAGCCGGTCAGCGCCAGTACGGCGATCATCAGCAAGGCGGAAAACAATCGAGCGGGAAGAATGAACACGGGAATCAGCTCCTGGTTTGCAGATTGACAACCGGGCTCTCCGACCCGGCAGTGAATTGAGCACCACGCGACAGGCGTTTGGCCTGGTACATCGCCGCGTCGGCGGCGTTGAGCAAGGCACCTGGCGTGGCACCATGATCAGGGAAAACCGCAATGCCGATACTGAGCGACGTCACCACACTGGTATCGCCCGGCAGCGCGATGGGCATGTCCATGCTGTCGAGAATCTTGTCGGCAATGCGCTCGGCGTCTTCGACCTTGTGCAGCGGCGCAAGCAGCACGGCAAACTCATCGCCGCCAAGCCGCGCCACCAGATCCTCTTCACGCAGCTGCGCGCGGATCCGATTGGCGACCGCCACCAGCACGGCATCGCCGGCAGCATGACCGAAGTTGTCGTTGATACCTTTGAAACGGTCACTGTCGAGAAACAGCACCGCTACCCGCTCGTTGAGTTTGCCGGCATTACGCAGGGCACGAATCAATCGGCCCTCGAAAAACGCCCGGTTCGGCAAGCCGGTGAGGCTGTCGTGGCTGGCCTGGTGGGCGAGGGTTTCGTTCTCGCTCTGCAGGTGGGTTTGCCAGGATTCGAGTTCGTCGAGCAACGCATTGAAGTCGTTGCCCAGATTATCCAGTTCGGCAATCTGCGCCGGCGGTACCCGCCGATCCAGCGCGCGCTCGCTGCGCGCGGCGTGGGCCACCGCGGCGAGGCTACGCAGTGGTCCGGTAATACCGCGTAATTGTCGACGCGCGAGATAGAGCGCGACCCAGGCACTGATGGCGGTACACAGGATGATCCCTGCCAGACCGCTCAGCAAAAAGCGCATGAGACTGCCGCCATGACCGACCAGCAGAATGTGACCGATTTCGCGCTCCTGATGCACAATCGGCAGCCTGACCGGCTTTTCCAGAACGGTACGCGTGATCTGCATTTCCAGTTCGGTAAACAGGCCGTTCTCGGGCCGCTGCCAACGCGCCAGCACCTGACCTTGCGCATCGAACACCTGCACGTCCGCCACCTCTTCGGTGGACGCAATCAAGGCCAGCGCTTCAGTCGCGGCCGCCTTGTCGTTGAACACTACCGCCGCTTCCACGGTGTAGCTGATCGAGCGCGCAATGAGCTGCAAGTTGTGATCGGCGTACACCCGCAGCGCGAGAACGCCCAGCAGGGTCAGCGATACGCTGGCCATCGTCACGGCTACCAGCGCCACAATCAAATGGCCACGGCCAATGACCGATCCCAGCGTCGGGCGGCTTCCAGAACGGAACAGTTTCATGGCGCCGCCGGTTTGCGACGCGACAATTGCAGTACGCTCGGGTGGATGCGTACACCGCTGCGCGCGACAGAGTCGAGGTTGACCTCGAAGGACACCTGTTCATCGCCGACGCGCAGGCAGAACAGGCTGCCGACCGTACACTGATCGCCTCCTTCGCTGATGCTCAACACCGGGTGACCGATCAATGAAGCAAACAGCCGACTGCGCTCATCCGCCGTGAGTTTGCCGATGTACACCGCATCGCATTCGCTGACGATCGCCGGGTTGTCGGCCAGCAGTCGGCGTACGACGACCGGCCGACCAGTGGCCTGCGTGGTGCCTTTGACCAGATCGTCGGTGTATTCGGTAGGGCCGACGATGCACAGGCGCAATTGCGCAGGTTCAACCGGCCAGCGTGCATAGCTGAGAATGCCGAGCACGACCTGCGTCACCGCTTGGGCGCGTTGCTCGGCCATGCCCGCTGGCGTTTGTGGCTGCGCGATGGCAGCGCCCGCCAGCAAACAGAGCAGACCGACAAGCAATGCGTGCTTGCAGCGAACCACGCGCTCTGTCGCCCAGACAGCCACCTTCATGCAGGGATTCTCTTGGATCGTACCGAAATGATGCCGCAACGATAGCACAGCGAAGTAACACCAGCGAGACAGTGTCTTCTGACCGGCCGGTCAGTAATCGGTACCAGACATCAGGTTATTTCATTCCAGAGCCTCTGCGCCTTCCTCCAGTTCCAGCATCAATCCGCTCAGGCGCTTGACCTTGCGCTGCACGGCCTCTTCGAACACTCCGGACCGGGGCTCGATCAAGGTGAACCAGTGCTTGGCCCGTGTGATTCCGGTGTAGATCAATTCTTTGGTCAGCACCGGATTCAAGGCGTCAGGCAGGATCAGCGCGGTGTGGGCGAACTCCGAGCCTTGAGATTTGTGCACGGTCATGGCGTACACCGTTTCAACGTCGTTGAGCCGACTCGGCAGCACGAACCGTACCCCGCCCTGCCCGTCGTTTCGTGGGAAGGCCACGCGCAGTACCGGTCTGCCAGCTTCGGGGCCCTCGCGTTCGGGCAACTTGAGGGCGATGCCGATATCGCCGTTCATCAGTCCCAGACCATAATCGTTGCGGGTCATCAGCACCGGCCGGCCTTCGTACCATTGTTGGTCATGCTCGATCAGGCGTGCCTTGAGCAGGGTTTCGGTGATCCGCAGATTCAGCCCTTCAACGCCCCAAGGTCCCTTGCGCACGGCACACAACAACTGGAAGGTGTCAAACGCCTGCAGCACCGCCCGCGCCCAGTTGATCCAGTCTGGATGTTCCAGCGGTCTGCCTGCTGGCGGGCGTTGTTCGCGCAGGATGTTCAGATAGTGGCGATAACCCTGTGGACCGTCGCCATGACCGTCGAGCAACAGGCGCTCCAGCTTGTGATCGTGTTCTCCCTTGAGCGGCAGTGAAAACACATCGTCGTAGTGACCGGCCGCCAGCAACTGGCGCGCCTCATCCGGCAACTGCTGATTGACCCGCCGCGCCAGTTGACCAATGCCGCTACCTTCACCGAAACGCCGGGAATGACGCAGCATCACCAGTTGTTGGGCCAGCGGATGAGAGCCATCGAGGTCTACGTGCAGGTCACTGCCGTGCAATGACTCTCCGCTGACCGACTCCAGCCACTGCCGGGTGTGCGGGTTATACCAGCCTGCCTCGGCATCACGGCAAAGATCGCCAAGTACCGCTCCGGCCTCCACCGAAGCGAGTTGATCCTTGTCGCCGAGCAACACCAGACGCGCATGCGTCGGCAATGCATCGAGCAGGTTCGCCATCATTTCCAGGTCGATCATGGAAGCTTCATCGACCACCAGCACATCCAGCGGCAAGCGGTTGCCAGCATGGTGACGGAAGTGTCGGGTGCCGGGACGGCTGCCCAGCAAACGATGGACTGTCGTGACGTCGCAAGGGATCTTCTCGCGCACGTCTTCGGTGACCGTCAGCGATTGCACTTGCTGGCTGATGGATTCGGTCAACCGCGCAGCGGCCTTGCCGGTGGGCGCCGCCAGACGAATACGCAACGGTTGACCGGCCTCGACCGCCGGCGCCTGGAGCAGCGCGAGCAAACGCACCACGGTCGTGGTTTTACCGGTCCCCGGGCCGCCGGTGATGATGCTGAACGCACCGCGAGTGGCAAGGGCACAGGCGAGTTTCTGCCAGTCGATCACGGCCCCCGGTGTTGCAGGGCCGAACAACTCATCGAGGCGCTGAGGCAAGTCATCCGGCGGCGTTTCAGGCTGAGCCAGACGTGTCCGTAACGCTGCATCGATACGCCGCTCGTAAGCCCAGTAGCGCCGCAGATACAGGCGCTTGCCGGACAGCACCAACGGCCGCTGCTGCGCCGGGTCGCGGGTGTCCGCTGTCAGTGCAACCAGCGCACTGCTCGCCAGCGCCTTGCACCAATGGGCGCCATCCAGCGTTTCAAGCAACTGCGACGGCAGCAGCCATACATCACTCTGTACATCGCCTTCGGGAGGCAGGGAGAGGGCGAAATCCGGGGCCTTGAGGGTTTCGAACACATCAAGGCAAACATGCCCGTGACCCAGTTGATGGCTGGTCAGTGCGGCTGCGAGCAACACCAGAGGATCGGACTCAGGCGCAAGTTCGTGCAGGAAACCGACAAAGGCTTTGTCCAGCGAGCGAAGCCAGCCTCGTTCGACCCAGCGCTCAAGCAAGATCAGCAGATCCGAAGCTCTGGTCAGTGGCGTCAGGCTCGACGGGTTGTCGATAGCCGATGACAGATCGGCGAAGGTACGCTTCATAACAGGACTCCCTGTTCCCATGCGGGTTCGGCCTTGGCTTCCGGCTTACCCTGGAACAGGCGATCCAGGCGTTCGATCAAGTCCCGTGGCGGCCGCGCAAAGTACACGCCACTACTGTCTGCCCGGGTTCCCCGCAGGAATACATACAACGCACCACCGACATGCCGGTCGTAATCGTAGTCGGGCAGACGCGCCTTCAATTGCCGATGCAAGGCCAGCAGATACAGCACGTACTGCAGGTCGTAACGGTTGTCCAGGATCGAACGCTCCATGGCTTGCTCGGTATAGGCCGTATCGTCGACACCCAACCAGTTGGATTTGTAGTCGGCGACGTAGTAACGGCCCGCGTGCTCGAAGGTCAGGTCGATAAAGCCCTTGAACATGCCGTTGAGCTGTACTGGCTCGGCGGCAACTCGCGCCACACCGTTGTGGGTGTACTGGCGTACCCAATCATCGAGTTTGAGGACATCAACCTTGTGACTGGCAAACCAGAACTCCATTTCAACCCGGTACTGCTTCAGTTGCTCGAGCACGACCGGAGGCTGTCCGCCACCTGCTGGCAGCGGGGACTTGAGCAAGTGCTGCAGCCAGTCACTCAAGGTGACAATCCAACCCTGCCAGCCGCGCAGATTGCAGCGCCGGCCAATTGCGTCCTTGATTGACTCACCGGAAACGGCAAAACCTTCATCGCCAGCCCACTCCAGCAAACCATGGAGGAAGGTTCCCGGGTTCGGGCCGCGAGGAAAACGATGAATATCGGCGCCACCAACCACGAGCTCTCGCGGCGCATCCGGGTCAAGGCGCTCATCGTCAAACAGCTTTTGCGCTTGCGGACTGTCCGGCGCCTCATCGCTGCCGACACTCAACACGTCACTGATGCGCAACGCACTGTAGGAGGCAATCCACCAGTTTTCGCTGGCCTTGCGCTTTGGCACCAATGTGGCGCTGAGGATCGCTTCATTGCGCTCGGGCTGGTAGATCTCCTGCGTCGCTTGAGGCAACTCACTCAGACTGATAGCCGCGCAGTTCTGTTGCAGATCCTGCAGCCAACGACTCAGACCGGTTGACTCATCCAGCCTTGCGCCGCCACCCAGCAGATAGCCAAGCGCCGAAAGATGAAGCACTGAACTGCTGTTATTACCGCGCTTGAGGTCCGTGACACCCAGCCAGCATGCATGTTGCGCGCGAGTCAGCGCGACGTAGAGCAGACGCAGGTCCTCGGCCAGACGCTCGTCATCCGCCAGGGCGACCAATTCGGCGGTAGGCTTCAGTGTCACCTGGGCTTTGCCGGAGGCATCGTGGTAATGCAGCGGCAGGCGACTGCCATCCACCGGTTTTGCCGAACAGATGAAAGGCAGGAACACCAACGGATACTCAAGTCCCTTCGACTTGTGGATGGTCACCACCTTGACCAGTTGCTCGTCGCTCTCCAGACGTAATATCTGTTCTTCACCGGCCTGACCGGACAGTGCCAGCAACTCGGCCAGATGACGAATCAGCGCTTGCTCGCCATCGAGTTCCGCCGCGGCCTGCTGCATCAGTTCCGACAGGTGCAGAAGGTTGGTCAGCACTCGCTCGCCGTCACTGCGAGCGATCAGGGTCTGCGGTAAATCGAAGTCGTGCAGCAAGCGTCGCAACATCGGCAGCACACCTTGCTTGCGCCACAGTTCGCGATAACCCCGAAACTGCATGACTCGGGCTTCCCAGATCAACTCATCTTGATTCAAGCGCTCAAGTTCAGCCAGCGGCAGATTGAGGGTGATGCAGGCCAGCGCGGCCTTCAGTGAGCGCTCGACATCCGGCTCGGCGCAGGCCTTGAGCCAGGACAGCAGGTCGTGCGCTTCCTGGGCGGCGAACACCGAGTCCTTGTCCGACAGATAAACGCTGCGCACGCCACGGGCCGCGAGTTCTGTGCGTACGGCTTGGGCCTCTTTGCCGTCACGTACCAGAATCGCGATATCGGAGGGCCGCAAACCGCGGAAGGCTTCTGCGTCCCGGACAAATCCCGCCGCGCCGGCTTGCCCGCCGTTGAGCAATGCGGTGATTTCGCTGGCACAGGCCGCCGCCAACTGCTGGCGATAGACCGCCCCTGACAGCGGCTGGTCCGTCGACAGGTGCCAGACATTCAGTGCCGCGACATCCTCGCCGGCGACCTGCAGCCGCTCTTTGCGTCCTTGCGAATCAACGGGCTGGAACGGCACCGGGTTTTCCCCGGTTTTTTCCCGGAATAAAAACGCGCCGCGTCCCTGCTCACGGGACTCGGCGCGTTCGAATACATGATTGACCGCATTGACCATGCCATGGCTGGAACGGAAGTTGGTGCCCAGTGTATGCAGGCGGCCAGTGGTGGCCTGACGCGCACGCAGGTAGGTATAGATATCGGCGCCACGGAACGCGTAGATCGCCTGCTTGGGGTCGCCGATCAGGAACAGGCCGGTGTCCGGACTGTTATCTTCGATGCGATAGATGCTTTCGAAGATCCGGTATTGCACCGGATCGGTGTCCTGAAACTCATCGATCAATGCCACCGGAAACTGCTCGCGGATCACCGCCGCAAGGCGCTCGCCGCTGTCGGATTGCAACGCCGCATCGAGCCGCAACAGCATGTCATCAAAACCCATTTCCGCGCGACGACGCTTCTCTTCTTCAAAACGCGCGCCCACCCATCTCGCCGCGTGCTGCAAGACAGCGGCATCCGGGGTGGGCAGCGCGTCGAGGCTCGACTTGAGCCCCGGCATCGCGTCGAGCCCCGGATGACTCGGCGCCTGCCCCTTCCAGGCTTCAGCCATCCCGTCAGGGGTCAGTCGGGTGAAACCAGTGCCGATGTCCAGTTGCTCCATGGACTCGTCTTGCGCCCAGGCCTTGAGTTTCTCGAACCAGGGCTCGAAGTAACGCGCCTGCATCTTGCGTCCGTCAACGGCTTTGCTCGCGACGCCCTCGTGACAGATCACCAGCAGCTCATCCGCCCACTGACGCCATGGCATTTTCAGCTCGAGCAACGCGGCACGTCGCTCCCGCAGACACTCGTCGATCAGCTCTGCGGGAGCCTTTCCGTCGCCACTTTCATGCTCACTGCCAAACAGACCGCGCACCCTTGGCAACAATGCGGCCGGCCCGCCCCAGTGGGTACGAACCCAGTTCAGCGCATCGCCCTGCATCGGATAACAAAACAGTCGCCAGTAATCGCGCAGCACTTCGCCGAGCAGGTCGCTGTGATCGGTCTCCAGGGATTGCGTAAACAGGCTGCCGCTGTCGAATGCATGTTCGCGCAACATGCGCTGGCACCAACTGTGGATGGTGGAGACGGCCGCTTCGTCCATCCATTGCGCGGCGATGTCCAGACGATTGGCGCATCCGGGCCACTGCGCCGGGTCAAATTGCTCACGCAATTCGGCAATCAGGGCATCCGGCGCAGGGGTTTCTTCACGGAAAAACCGCGCGGCCTCGGCCAGCCGCGTACGGATTCGTTCACGCAGTTCCTTGGTAGCGGCATCAGTGAACGTCACCACAAGAATCTGCGGGGGCAGCAGCTCACGGCCGAAGCCGCTCGCTTCGCCGCCGTGCCCAAGGATCAGCCGCAGATAAAGCGCCGAGATAGTAAAAGTCTTGCCGGTGCCGGCACTGGCCTCGATAAGTTGACTGCCGTGCAGCGGGAAGGCCAGTGCCAAAGGTGTCCTGGTACTCATGCGCGCGCCCCTTCGCTGCTCAGTGAGCGCCAAGGCGCTTCATACAGAGGGCGATACAACGCGTCGCACCAACCGGAGAATGTTTCGTCCGCCAGCAATGCATCAAAGTCTGCAAATTGGCGGAACAACGCGGGGGTCTCTCGGCGCTCGCCTTCACTGGTCTGGCCGTCACCTTCGTAGGCCTTGCGGGCAGCTGCCTCGGCTTTGAGCGGATCAGTCTGCGCAAGCCAGGCGAAGGCTGTCTTGACCGCGATCGGCAGCGGCTGGCGCATGCCGGCCTGCCAGGCGAGCAGAAGATCGCCAAGGAAACGAGTGGCACGATCCTTCTCCATCGGCTCGAGCAACAGCGTATCGTCACTCGCCACCAACGCCGTGCTCAGCATGAGTCCGCTGGCGCAGGCCACCAGGTGGTTGACCCAGGGCTTGATCAAGCGATGCCATTTCCGACTTTTGATCGAACCGATGCTGTTGGGAATGGCAGTGACGGACAGCGCGCCACCGTCAGCACGCTGATGCAAACCCGCGAGCCAGCCTTCAATACGCACACCCTGCAACTCGAGATTGACCGGGAGTGCGCTGATCAACGGTGTCGGCCATAACGTCAGAAGTTGTTGGTAACGCTGCAGCAGGTCCGGTAACGGCTCGATCAACTCTCGTTGCAGGCATTCGCCGAAACCGGCAATGGGCAGCAACCCGCTGTTTTGCAAACGGCGCGCCTGATCTTCGAGTGCATGAACGACATTATCGGGCTGCCGGAGCGCGGCTTCGAGCAGGCTCTCGCTGAGTGTGTAACGTTGCAATGCGTCCAGCACGAACGGTTCTTCGTCAGCCAGGGGCGCCTCGGCGGCCTCAAAGTACACTTTGAGTCGCTGCGTGAAAAAGTGCCGGACCGGATTGCGCAGGAAATCCTGCAGTAGGGCCAGACTCAGCGGCTCCTCCTGAACATAAGGCGCGAGTAGCTCCGCTTCGTGTTGTGGCTCATGCACCTGGTGCAAAACCTGCCATTCACGGGCATAACTGAATAGTTGGTCGCCTTCATGGAAATAGCGCGAGCTGAACGGTTGCAGGGGATGCTCCTCGGTCATGGCGTGCAACAATTCCTGGTGCTCATCGAGCGACCGCCAGCCACTGGCAAGGTGATCGCGCAACTGGCCGATCAGCACGGAAGCAGGCCGTTCACTATTGTCTCGAATACTGCGTCCGACCCAACTGATGTACAGCTGATTTCGCGCAGACAGCAGCGCCTCGAGCAACAGATAGCGATCATCCTCACGTCGGGAACGGTCACCAGGCCGGTAATCGCTGCCCATGAGGTCAAAATCAAGTGGAGGTTGCGCCCGGGGATAATCGCCATCGTTCATCCCCAGCAAACAGACGAGCTTGAACGGGATCGCCCGCATGGGCATCAGTGTGCAAAAATTTACTGCGCCGGCCAGAAAGCGCTGGGACAGACGCCCCTGATCCAGACCCGCGAGCCAGGCCTCCCGAACTACTGTCAGCGGCAACTCATCTACCAACCCCACCGATTCGCAGGTCTGCAGCCAGGTCTCGCGCAGCTCCTCAAGCTGCGTGAGCAGATAATCGTCGTGCTCGTTACTGGCCTTGAAGAATAGTTGCATCAGAATCTGCAGCCGCAGGCCCCACGCCTTGGGCTGAGCAGCCTCATTGAGCTCGTGATGGGCCAGCTCCAATGCATCAAGCAGGGCAACCAGCGGCCCGATCAACGCAGCATCCAGACCGCCGATTTCATCGTAAGGCTCGATACCTGCGCAGGCGTTGGAGCTGCCTACGGCGTATCCAAGCAACATCCGTCGCAGGCCGAAATGCCAGCTGTTTTGCTCAAGCTCATCTGGCAAGCCCAGTCCGGCACGTTGTTCAGCGTTCATTCCCCAGCGCACCCCTGCGCCTTCGATCCAGCGATGCAGCGTAGGTAAGTCGCGTTCCTGAACGCCAAAGCGGGCGCGCAATGCAGGAACGTCGAGCAGGTCGAGGATCTCGCTTACCGGGAAACGACTGTCCGGCAGTTTGAGCAGGTGCTCGACGGCAATCAGCAACGGATCGCGACCGCGCTGGCCCTGGTCGGCCAAGGTAAATGGAATAAAGCGAGGATCATGCCGATCCAGTTGCCCGAACACCGCCCGAATATGGGGCGCATAGCTATCGATGTCCGGCACCATCACGATTACATCGCGCGGGCGTAGATGGGGATTGGCACTGAAGCGGGCGAGTAACTGGTCGTGAAGGATTTCCACCTCACGCTGAGCACTGTGGGCTATATGAAAGCGGATCGACTCATCCTGCGTCAGGTCGACGGCAGGCCAGTGCTCACGCGTTTCATTGAGCGGCCGCAATTCGAGGATGTCGTCCTGAAGTTGATTGAGCAGGTTCTGTGGCTGCGCCTCGCTGAACAGGTCGATGCGCCCGTCACGGAATGTCGCGCGATAGCTATTGGGGTCATCGTAGCTGTCCAGCAAGTTGATGTAGTCGCGCCCCTGTTTGCCCCAGGCTGCGAGCAACGGATGCGCGTGTTGGTGCAGCGCTTCCGGATCGAGTACAACCGGCATGCCGGTCTTGCGGCTTTGCCGCTTGTATTGATGGCGCAGCAGATCCTTGTCGGCAACGATATCGGCCCAGTGGTGTCGGCAAGGGTTGTGCACACACAGCAGCACCTGACTGAAACGCGCAAGTCCGGCCAATGCTTCGAGCACCTGGGCCGGCAACGAAGATATGCCAAACACGATCACCCGCGAGGGTAGCCCCGCAGGTGCGTTTTCAAGGGCATTTATGCGCCCGACAAAGCGCTGATGAACACCTGCTCGGCTCTGCGCCATACCCTGCTCACCGACATCTTCCAGCAGAGCACGCCACAATTCAGCCTGCCAGCAACTGACCGGGGGCAGTGGCTTCACTTCACCTCGAACATTGCGCAACTGGTGCCGGCCTTCGGCCCAGTCCTCGAGCCAATCAGCCCGATACACTTGGTACTGGTCAAACAGATCTGCCAGGCGCTCTGACAGCTGGTAGCGCTTGCGTAAATCCGTGTCGTGCGTGAGGAACCGTTGCAGCGGCTCAAAATGGGGGCGATCAATAACCTGCGGCAGCAAGCGCATCAGTCGCCAGGTCAATGGGGCTTTGTCGAGCAGGGACTTGGCGGGAATTTCGTCTCGGCCCAACACCATACGGTAAAGCTGCCACATGAAACTGCCAGGCAATTGCACATCTATGGCCGCAGCTATTCCGCATCCCCCGAGGTCGTCGTCCTCAGGGTCTTCCGCCAAAGCCAGTTTGAGCCATTGGGCGATACCGTTGCTCTGCACCAGAGCGATTTCGTTCTCCAAGGGTGCCAATGGATAGCGCCGCATGACACTAACCACCAGGCTGCGCAGTTCGTCCAGGCTATTGCTCTGGACCACCATGAATGCAGCATTGAGGGACTGGGCGTCCGGCATAAAAACTTCCTTGGAAAAGTACAAAGCCAGGGCAGAACCTTAGCATTGTCGGCAGGCTGTGACAGCCGGAAGGGCATACCGCGCGCTGTAGGAACTTTCCTGCGGGCAAAACAAAACCCCAACTGCTTTCGCAATTGGGGTTTCGGAATTTAATCTTGACGATGACCTACTCTCACATGGGGAAACCCCACACTACCATCGGCGATGCATCGTTTCACTTCTGAGTTCGGGATG